>JAEHJW020001440.1_pt1 | contig 42054 bp, 55 predicted proteins | sample 9271431 | NCBI WGS metagenome assembly JAEHJW02 | reverse complement strand
GAGGAGGCCTGGCTGGGATAGCCAATAATGGCGGGTCGCTACAGACCGTTCCGGATTAGCTCAGTTGGTAGAGCAGCTGACTGTTAATCAGCGGGTCGCTGGTTCGAGTCCAGCATCCGGAGCCATCCAAAACCCCGTCAAATCAAGCCTTTCCGCCGATTATCGATTCTTGCGCTCGCGCGGTTTCGTCGTTCTGCCCCCGCCTTTGCCCCCATGTTCTTGACCCGCTGACGAGATGAGCCGCTCCAGCGCCTTCGCGGCCGCGCGCTGCATCGACGGCTGCACGTGCGAATACACGTCCATCGTGATCGTCGTCGACGCGTGCCCGAGCCGCTCGCTCACGATCTTCGGATGCACGCCGGCCGAGAGCATCAGCGTCGCCGACGTGTGCCGCAAATCGTGGAAACGGATCGGCGACGGCTTACCCGCGGCCTTGATGCCGGCGCGCTCGAGCGCCGGATGGAACGAGCGTCGAATCAGGTTGCTCGCGCGCACCGGTGAGCCGGACGTATCGGTGAAGACGCGCTCGCCGTCGCCGTAACGCTCCCTGTGCTCGCGCAGCGCCTGCAGCGCAGCCGGTCCGAGATCGACGATGCGGCGCGAGCTGCGCGTTTTGGTCGGCTGCAGCGTGAGGCTCTGCTGGCTGAGCGATCGGGCAACGGTGAGCCGGCCGTGGGCCACGTCGACGTCGGACCAGCGCAACCCCAGCAGCTCGCCCTGGCGCAGCCCGGTGAACAGCGCGAGCGCATAGAGCGCGTAGTAGCGGTCCTCGCGCGCGGCGGCAAGGAACGCTCGCACCTGCTCGCGGCTGAGCACGCGCATCTCCCGGCGCTCGACGCGCGGCGGCTTCAGTCCCGCGGCGGGATTGCGCTCGAGCAGGTGCAGTTCGACGGCGCGATCGAGGGCTTGGCGCAGCACGCCGATCGCGAGCGCGTATGCCCGCGTCGGCGTCTTCGGCGCGCCGAGAACGGCCTGGATCGCTGCGGGACGCAGCTGCGCGATCGGAACGGCGGCGATCTTCGAGGGCGCGAGGTGATTGCGGACGATGCCTTCGTAGCTGCGATAGGTGGTCGCGCGCACGGATGGTTTCGCGACGTTCTCGAGCCACCAGACGAGATACTCGGCGAGCGTGACGCGCTCGGGCTTGGCATCGTGCCCCTGCTGTATGCGCCGGCGCGCGGACCAGAGCTTGTCGACGACTTCGCCGCGCGTGCGCCCGTAAAGATCGGCGACGGCAGGAAGGTCGGTGATCGGGTCGGTGAATCGCAGCCGCGCGCGCCAGATGCCGTCTTTGCGCTGCCGGATGGATCCCTCGCCGGCGACGCGTCGACCTTTAGGCACGCGGCTTGCGTTCGATCAATCGCCAGCGGCGTCGGCGCAACGCGGCCATTCGTTCGTGCAGGGCGTCATTACGCTGCTTATGCGTCGCGCCGGGCGGCAGCGTTCGCGTGCCGCCTGGGAGCGCATCGGGCAGCGCGCGGGTGAAGATGCGACTGCCGATCCTGATCGTTATGACGCCATGCTTGCCGCGCTGGCGCGCGAGATCGTCCATCGGCTCAGCCATGAATAAAGCGGTCGAGCAGGCGCTGCTTTTCAGCCTTCGTAAAGGGCGCGTGAGCCAGATCGGATTCGAAGGCGTGAATCGCGCGCTCCATGTAGGCGGAATCGGCTTCTAGCTGCGCTTGGGCTCGCGAGAGATTCGCGAGCGACGGGTCGTTCAGGCTCTCGGAAATCGCGGCGAAGGCTTGCGCTGCGTGCGAGCGGTAGTCTGAAAGAGCGGCACCGCTGCGGCTAAAGCCGGGTGGCGCATTGAGCCCAGAGTCTACGCTGCGCGCCAGAACCTTCGACGCTCGGCTCGCGATCTGGTAGGCTCGCATCGTATTGCCCGCCTGGATGGCCTCGAGCGTCGAATCGGCGAGGAAGCCGTCGGCTTCGAAGACGACGTGCGCGTCGCGCGCGTACCGGCTGACCTGATTCAGACTCGGGCGAACGAAGCTGCTGACGACCGCAAGCAGGACGACGACGGCTATGGTCACGATGCAGCCGACGCCAGCGAACGTGCGCGCCTGCTGCTCCTTGGCCGCCTTCGCCGCGCGCTCGGCAAGCAGATCTTTGGCGAGCTCTTCTTGCGCCGAACGTTCAGTCACGGTGCCAACCGCTCGGCGCTCTCCCAGAGAAAGATGGTTCGCATGGATGAACTCCCCCTCTTTGATCGCCTCACGCGCTTTTGCGCCCTCGATGCTCGGCTAGGCGCTTTGCTTCCTCCGCCGCCGCCTGAGCCTTCTGGGCGGTTTCCATCGCCAGGCGCACCTCCCCCCGCAAGAGGCGAAACGCCTCCGCCGTGGGACCCTCCGGAACCGTGGCCCGAGAATGTTGTGCCATTCCGTCGCCGGGAGCCTGCGGCCTAACCGAGGCGCTTAGATCGAGCAGGGCGCCAGGCGACCATCCGAACGCCGCGCAAATCTTAAGCAACGTCTCGCTGCGGGGATCGACGGTTCTGCCCGCGACGAGGGCGGAAATCACCGGCTGACTCAGGGTCGCCTTGGCAGCGAGCTGCCCTTGGCTCCAACCGCGACGCGCCATCTCTGCGTAAACGATTTCGCCGATCTGCGTGCCGAGACTACGCTCCGCGCGACGCTCCCTCTTCATGATATAGCCCTAGTTATAACAGCAAGCACGGTTCACTTGCGGATGGCTGACAAAATCTCATAGCGCAGCCTATTGACTTTCCTATCGCAGCGCCTATAATCATCCTATGGATTTTGCAGAGCGGCTCAAGGCCGCGATGGTAACGGCCGGGCTCTCGCAGTCGGAATTGGCGCGCCGGATCGGCGTCGCACAGCCGACTGTCTACGCGTGGCTGAACGGCGCGGACCCGAAGACGTCGCATTACCATCGGCTGATCGCCGAACTTCCCGATGCCGCCATGCCAGCCAATGATAGCAAGCGGATGGCGCTGGCACGCGTTTCGGAGGTGGCCTGATGGGTCGGCCGAGCCGAGCCAAGGATCAGGCGCTCAAGGCGCGCGAGGCGTCCATCGTGCGTGCTCGGGACCGCCAGGGGCGCTACGTCGCGATGAACCTCGAGCTCCGGGATGCCTGCGTCGCCATTCGGCGCGCGGAGCGCGATCTCGTCCGGGTCAACGACGAGGTTTGCGGGCTACATCGCGGCGACGAATCGCTCTGCGCCGCGCTCCGCGGCCAGAACGCCGCGCTCTCGGGGGTCGCCTGATGCCGGATCGCCACCGGCGCGCTCGCAGCGAGACGGTCACCTGTCTCGACGGCGTCGCAGACGATGCGCTGCTCACGCTGCAAGAGTGCGGACACATACTGCGCATCGGCTACGCACTCGCCGCCCGGCTCGCCGACAGCGGCGATCTGCTGAGCATACGCGTATCGCCCAAGAACATCCGCGTGCGCGCGGCGGATCTGCGCGCGTACATCGACGGTCATCTCCGCGGCCGGCACCGCGAAAAGATTTTTCCCGCACCCCAGCGCGCCCAGCGCGCCACCTAAAAGTTGAGCCGCCTCGATTGACGTCGGGGCGGCTCGGAGGACTGGTCTATGCCACACGAACCTACCACACCTGAGCCTGCAGCGCAAGCGACGTCGACGTACGCGCGGTACGTCGACACGATGACGTCGCTGGCGCCCGGCCTGAACGACGTCACGCCGGCGTACCGCGCATACGTCGAGATGATCGCGCAGCTCTCCGATCAGGACCTCGGCACCGCGATCTACGACATGTCGAGCACGCTGTACCTCATCGAGCGGCTCCACGCGGACGAGACGCAGTCGCTGCGCGATCGGATCGCGATCGGGCGCGCGGCCCTGCAGCAGCGCATCGTCGCGGCCGGCGGCCACGCCGTGCCACACCCCGACCTGCTGATCGATCTCGAGCAACGCACCAGCATCCAGAAGCGCATCGACGTGCTGCGCGAGCTCGAGGGGCTCGTCCCCGAAGCCGAGCTGCGCCCCGCGCTGGCGCTCGTGCAGCGCGAGCCCGAATGGGTCGCGCACGCCGGCAAATTGGCCGCGCTCGCACGGAAATACGGCGGCAAGATCGCCGAGATTGTCGCGCGCGGCGTCGTCAAGGCGGCGGTCGGCTCGCCCGTACTGCGCATCGTAGAGCGCGAGCCCGATCGGCTCGCACCGCAGCAGACCACCATCTCCACAGGAGACGCAACATGAAACGCAGTCCCGTGCAGTCATCCAACGTGGCCGCGATCGGCTACGACCCCTATTTGGAGACGCTCGAGGTCGAGTTCCGGCCGGGGCGCGACGGCTTCGGTGCCGTCTGGCAATACGCGCCGGTGCCGCGCGGGCTCTTCGCCGAGCTGTTCGGCGAGGGGAAGTCCGCCGGCGCGGCCGTGGCAACGCTGCGCGTGAACAGCGACATCCGCGCCGTGCACGTCGGCGACGCATGTCACCTCGAATTGGATGCGCCGGAGATGCAGGCGGACAACGAGCCGTACGAGCCGGCGGATCCGGGAGCCGACGAGGACGAGGCGTTCGTGCGCAGCTACGACGAGGAGGACGCCTGATGGGCAACGTGAGAGCGCTCGCGACGACCACGAAGACGACCCTGGCCCAGCGCGTCGGCCTCGACCCGGCAAAGCTCGAGCTGCTGCGCGACCAGCTTGCGCCGGGCGCGCCGGACGCCGTGCTCGAACTGTACTTCGAGCGCTGCCGCCTTGCCGGCGCGGATCCGTTCGCGCGCATGTTCTACGCCCAGCAGCGGAAAGTCAAGGAGGGCAACGACTGGAAGACGCGCTGGACGATCGAGACGACGATCGACGGCTTCAGGTCCATCGCCGAGACGACGGGCGAGTACGACGGGCAAAGCGAGCCCGCGTACACCTACTCCAAGGACGGCAGCGTGATCTCGTGTACGCTGACGGTGTGGCGCAAAGGCATGAGCCACGGCGTCACGGCGACCGCGTTCTTCTCCGAGTTCGCGCAAACGAACCGGGATGGCGAGCTCGGGCCGATTTGGCGCAAGATGCCACGCAACCAGCTCGCGAAATGCGTAGAAGCCTTAGCCCTTCGTAAAGCGTTCCCCCGCCAGCTCTCAGGGCTGTACACGGCCGATGAGATGGCGCAGGCCGACAACCCGGAGCGGGACGTGACGCCGCGGGCGAACGCGGAACAGCCGCGAGAAACGCCCGCTGAGGCCCCTCAAGCCCCTCCGGCGGGGGATAACACTCCAGCGCAGGCTCGCGCCCAGCACGCGGCTTCTACGGTGGTGGAAACGGCCATTCCCGCCGACGCCGGCGAGGCCGATCCGGTGGACGACGACCCGATGGCCCCGCTGACGCAGACGATGTACGACTCGCTCAAGCCGCTCTGCGATTCGCTGCCGCGCGAGGTCGTGGCCGAGACGCTCTATGCGTTGACCGGTCGCGTCGACGAGTTCACGGGCCTCTGCCGCGTCGAGGCGCACGCGGCGTACGTCGCGTTGAGAAAGGCCCAGATCGCGCTCGAGGCGACGTCGTGACCTCGGCGTGTTGGGCCTGTCGCGGCGAGTCGCTCGCCGATCAGGTTGGAGCGCAACGTCTGGCGCTGTGCTCGACGCATCTCATGGAGCGGCTGCGCGAGATGCAGCGGCCGCTGCCGTCGAGCAGCATCCGTCCGCAAAACGATCCGCCGGCGTCATGAACTTCTTGCGTCGTTTCGATGCGTGGCTGTGGTCCGACGCGGGCGGCGGAGTTACGTCCGCAGTGCTGCTTGTCGCGCTTGTCATCATTCTCATCGCACTTACCGTCGCGCCGCTCATGGCGCGCTGAAAGGCCCGTAAAATATGGCGAAAACGCCACTCAAGCCGCGCGCGAACGGCGGCGGCTACGGCAACGGCGGCGACGGCGGCTAAATGGCTGAGGCGAGAGTGGTGCTGATCGAGCTTTACGGCGCGCTCGTGCGGGCGGGCGTTGCCTCGCCCGTCAGCGTAACGATGCGGACGGCGCGCGAAATCCTGGGCCTGCCCTTCGCGGACGACGCCGCTGCTGCGTGGCTGCGACCCTTCGCAAAACGCCCGACAGCCCCAAAATCGAGCAAAACTGCGGTTTTCCATTCGTTCCGCCTCACAATCACCGTCCCGGAAACCACCAAAAAATCAGATGAAACTGAGGAGGCGCTGTGAACGCCCAGCAAGAGGCCATCGCGCTCTGGCAATACATCGATTCGCGCGGCGCGAAGCCCACGTGCCGGCGGGTGGCCGGAATGCTCCGATCGTGGGGGCTGCGGTTCCGGGATGAGGACCTCGTGGCATGGCTTTCGCAATTCCGGGGCGTCTCGACGGGAAACAAAAATCGTTCGGCTGGGAAACATGACGATTTCCGGGCCGTTTCCCGGAAACAAGCGGGAAACAAAAATCGTTCGGCTGGGCAACAACCGGGCAACAGTTGGGAAACGGCTTCGCGCGCAAATAAGGTACCTCTAGTTAAAAGCTACTCGGAGAGTACTGACGTACTCTCCTCGTGCCTCGTAGACACTTACGTGTCTACTCGGCCGGCCGAAGTTTTCAACTTCGCCGGAACTGTTGCCACGAACGAAAAAAGACGAACACCAAGGCAAGCGAAGCTGCCCCTCAACGCAGACAACCAAATAGCCGCCCGCGCCATCCTCGACGCCGCGTGGGGATACCTGATCGATCACGTCCCCGATCTCGCCCTGTCGTCCCGGCAGTGGCGCGAGCGCAACAAGGCCATTGCGCTCGATCTCGCCGCGCAAAAAAAAACGCCCGACGAGATCGTGGAGATGCTCGCCGTCGCGCACGAGCATCCCGAGGCGCAGTATTACCGCGGCCTGGTCATGCTGGGCAAGCTCGTCGAACGCTGGCACGTCCTCGCCCAGATCGCGGCCGGCGCGTCGCGGCCCGGGCATCGACGCGAGCGCGAGTACCAGGTCCTATGAGCCGCGATAACCCGAACAGCCAAACGCGCAAGGGCGTCACGGCCGACCGGATCCCGCCGGCTGCGGTCGAGTCGGAGATGGCGCTCCTCGGCGCGCTGCTCGTCGATCGGCAGTTCGTGCCGCTCGCGAGCGCGATCGTGACGCCCAAGGCGTTCTACGCACCGCCGCACGAAGCGATCTACACGGCGATCCAGGCCGTCTATCGCGCCGGCGGCACGCTCGACAAGATCGCGGTCGCGGAGTATCTGCGCGCTCGCGGCGAGCTCGAGCGATGCGGCGGCACGAGCTATCTCTCGGCACTCATGGACTCCGTGCAGACGGCGACGACGGCCGTTTACCACGCCAAGGTCGTGCGCGAGACGGCGCAACTGCGCGAATTGATCGCGGCGGCCCGAGAGATCGCGCTGCGCGCGTATGCCCAAGACGAGCCGGCAGCCGATCTCGCAGCCGATTTCGCGTCCAAGATGCGCGAGGCGACGCCGGCGACGCTCGGGATGCCCGAGAAGTTCGGCGAAGTGCTCGCCGGCAATCAGGCGGCGCCGCATATCGGCCACGGGCTCTCCTACGGCATTCCGCGGGTCAATCGCGTGACGAACGGGATGATTAGCGGCGGTGTGACGATTCTCGCCGGGCGTCCCGGTGCCGGCAAGAGTGCAGCAGCGGAGATCATCGCGATCGTCAACGCGTCGAGCTGTCCGGTGCTCTACTGCGCGCTCGAGATGGGAGCCCGCTACACGGCCGATCGCATCGGCGCGCGGCTTGCCGGCGTCGCGGTGGCCGAATATCAGCGATCCGGGCGCGCCGCGCAGCTCTGCATCGAGGACCCCACGAGCTGGTTCGATCTGCGGCTCGTCGGCAACGAGCAGCGGCTCGACGTCCATGCGATCGACGATCTGGTCGGCGCGACGTCGCCGGCGCTCACGATCGTGGACCAGGCGCGTCACCTGGCGGGGTGGTTTGAGCGGGGGGCACGTCGCAGCGATCTCGCGCCGACGGAGATCCTCCACGCGCTCGCGGCCGTCGCGAAGCGGCGCAAGACGCACATGCTGATCCTGCAGCAGCTCAATCGCGACGCGGACGGAAAACGCCCGTCGCTCGGCGATCTGCGCGACTGCGGCGCATTCGAGGAGATCGCCGACTGCGTGCTGCTGCTGCACCGGCCGTTCGACGGGCAGCCGGAGAAGGACACGATCGCGGAGTGGATCGTGGCGAAAAATCGGCGCGGCCCCACGTGCGTCACGCATGCGTCGTGGAACGGCGTGACGATGGACTATGCGGAGCTCAGCGACCAGGAGAATCGCGATGCGCCGTGCTGCGCGGAGCGACGATTCGGACGGAGGCACGCATCGTGAAGCGATGGACGGCGCAGGAAGACTGCGTGCTGCGCGCGCTGTGGGCCGGCGACGGCTTAATTCGCGATCTCGCGGCGCGGCTGGATCGCTCACCGGATTCGGTCGTGAGCCGCGCCCGGTGCCTCGGGCTATCGCGGCGACCGTGTCCGAGAAGCCGCCGCGGCGCAGGCAAGCGGTTGCGCGATTACCCGCGGTGGTCTTCGCGCAGGTCGCGCGCGCTCGGTGCGCGGGTGCTCAACGCGCACCCGAATGGGACGTTCGATTCGCGCGCGGCGCTCGAGCGGCTGTGGGAAGCGTGGTGCGCCTGATGGGCTGGCCGAAGGGCAAGAGCCGACCGCCGCGCAGCGCAGCTCACACCGCGAAGCTGAGCGCATCGCTGCGCGAGCACTACGCCGGACCTGAGGGCGACGAGACGCGGGCGAAGCTGAGCGCATCGCTGCGCGAGCACTACGCCGAGAACGGCGTGAGCGACGAGACGCGGGCGAAGCTGAGCGCATCGCTGCGCGAGCACTACGCCGAGAACGGCGTGAGCGACGAGACGCGGGCGAAGCTGAGCGCATCGCTGCGCGAGCACTACGCCGGACCTGAGGGCGACGAGACGCGGGCGAAGCTGAGCGCATCGCTGCGCGAGCACTACGCCGAGAACGGCGTGAGCGACGAGACGCGGGCGAAGCTGAGCGCATCGCTGCGCGAGCACTACGCCGAGAACGGCGTGAGCGACGAGACGCGGGCGAAGCTGAGCGCATCGCTGCGCGAGCACTACGCCGGACCTGAGGGCGACGAGACGCGGGCGAAGCTGAGCGCATCGCTGCGCGAGCACTACGCCGAGAACGGCGTGAGCGACGAGACGCGGGCGAAGCTGAGCGCATCGCTGCGCGAGCACTACGCCGAGAACGGCGTGAGCGACGAGACGCGGGCGAAGCGGAGCGCATCGCTGCGCGAGCACTACGCCTGCTTTCATTGCGGGTTCCGTTTCGGGCGCGACGGCGCAAAAGAAAAACTGCAGCCGGTCGAGGGCATCAGCGGCGCGAGAGAGTGCATCGACGAGCGCGCTTGCGAACGCCGCATTCTTGCGCGAGGCTGGGCGTGATGGGCTACGCGCTCGTGTACTCGACACGTGCCGAGCACGCCGTCTTGCCGTGGTTCATCCTGCGCGGGTGCGCGATCGTCGCTCGATTCCAAACCGAGTCTGCCGCGCTCACCTACATCGCTACAGCTGCACGCGCGCCGCAGCAGCACAGCACTACGACCAAGATTTACCTGAACTAGAAACCTAGAAACGAGGAGTTGGATCCATGCAAAAATGCAGACAGTGCGGATACCTGGGTTTGAACGATCGCGATGTGCGCGCGCACTACAAAGCCGCCGGACATACGACCACGCCGCGAAACAAACCGGCGGCGCAGCACGACGACGCGCAAGACGAGGGCGCGCTCATCTCCGCGATAACGCGCGCGTTCGAGCGCATGACGCTCGACGAGGCCGCCAGGCGCCGCGTCATCCGGTACATCACAGAGCGCTATTTGGAATCTACGAGAGAGGAATGAACATGGGCATAACGCTAGACGGCACCACAGGCGCGCCGATCGACGACGACTTCGAAGCCCTTAGCCTGCATCGCGACGACTTCGAGGACGTGGAAGAGTTCGACGAGGACACATTCAAATCGCGGCTGCTCGAGGTGAGCGCCGACGAACTGCTCCACACCGTCGCCAATCTGCGCGCGGAACTGAAGGAGCGTAAGTCCGAGCATGGCGCGAGCGGCCGCGCGGTGCAGGGCGTCCAGGCCAAGATCGAGATGGTCATGCTGGAGATCGAGGGACGTGACGAGCGCCGCAACGCGCAGCCGTTGCCGGGAATCGCGAAGACGAACCGGGCGCCGCGCACGAGCCGGAACCTCTTGCCCAAGGGTCGCGGCAAAGCCAAGGCCGCGAAGGGGCGCAAGGCGCGCCGGTGAGAGACGAACCACGCGAGCGGCAGCCGCTCCCGAACGCGATATTCGTGGCGATGCAGAAGCTGATGATCGAGGCGGCGGTGGCGATCGAGGACATCGATCCGGACGGCACGATCATCGCGACGTTCATCGCGCAGTGCAAGAACGCCGGCGTCATGGCTCCGATCGTCGACCCGACGCTCTACCTCTCGGGCAGCGATGCGTTGGACGCGCTGACGCAGGTCGCGGAAGCGGCGCTGCAGCTGCTGCGCGCCAAGCAGCGATGGGAGAAGGCGCGCGACGCGGGCCGCGAGCAATTCGAGAGGCGCACGAACGGTCTGCGCGTGATGCGCGATTTGGGGCTGGCATGATTCATCTGATCGTATACGGCGTTGCGATGCCGCAGGGCAGTAAATCTGCGCGCGTCGTGAAGGGCCGTGCCATCCTAACGGAGGGATTCGGCGACGGTCCGCGCCGGCGCAAAGCCTGGCGGGAAGCCGTCGCCGATGAGGCCCGCGCGTGGCAGAAGACGTACAAAGCCCCGCTGCTGGAGGGTCCGCTGCGGTTCGAGGCGTGGTTCTATCTGCCCCGTCCGAAATCCGCGCCCAAGCGTATCCTGCTGCCTGCGAAAAAGCCCGATCTTTCCAAGCTGCTGCGCAGCGTTGAGGACGCGCTGACCGGCATCATCTGGCACGACGACGCGCAAATCGTGACAGCGCGTGTGCACAAGCGATTCGCGATTCATTTTGCGCCTCACGCCGTGCTGCGCATCGGGCGCGCCGAGGAAACGATGACGGGAGAAGAGGGGGCGCGGCCATGACCACCTTCGTCCCGTGTCCGGCGTGTCACGGAAAAGGGGAGTTCGTCATAGATTCCATTCCCGATGCCGGCGACGTTACGGAGTCCTGCGTAGGGTGCGGCGGTAGCGGTGCGATGGCGGATTACAAGCGCCGAAAGGCCGAGGAGCACGAGCGCGAGGAGCGCGATCGCGAGTACATTTGCGCCGCTTGCGGTCACGGCGCGGTCGATCATTATCGGCCCTGGAACTCGTGCGGTTTCATCTGGCGCACAGGCGCGTGCTTCGATGAATGCGCGTGTACGGAATCGCGGGAGAGCGTTGTCGCCAAGGGCGTCCACACGCTGTACCGCCCGGGGCTTGACCGTGGCTCGTAAACTGCTGGTCGCCGACCTGTTTTGCGGCGCTGAGAGATAAGCATGGTGAAGAAAGAGTTTGGGAAGTGCCCGTGCGGGGCGAGGACGATGCGGACAAGACGCGATACCTGGACCTGCATGCGCCAGCGCACGTGCGGAAAATCCTGGCGCAGCGCACTTTTGGAGAGTAGGACATGAACGCAACTACAACTGAAAAGCCGCGAAAGCCGCAGCGCGATCTCGCGAACGACGCCCACTGGTTGCGCGTTCTGTGCTCGTGCTCTTTGAGGCCGGCCCCCGACGGCGACCGATTCCTGTGGCCCGAGGATGTCGATAATCTACTCGATCTGGCGGACGCGCTGGAGACGATCGCACAATCGGCGGCCGCACGGTCCAACGCATGAGCGACTTCGCGCACCGCACCCGTTTCACCGGAAACCTGCATCCGGGGTTCCCGATGCGCCGGGCGAGCCGCACCGATGCCGTCTGCGAGCGGTGCGCCGCATCGATCCGATGGAATCACCGGCGATCGGCGCGCGACCCGCGCACCGGTGCGCTCCAGACCGTCTGCAAGCGCTGTCACGACCGCCAGGCGCACGGCAGTTAACGGCGCCGCGTCTGGCGAAGAGCATCGCCCGTGGAACGCTTCACGGACGACTCGTCTGCCGCCCTCGGCCTTGACCATTCTCCAGTCGGCGAGCCGATCGACGCGCGCGGCCGCAAAATCGTCGCGCTCCCGCCGCCGGCCGGCGGGTACCGCCCCGATCTCGTCGATCTCGGGCCGGCCGAGATGGCCGCGCTCATCGCCGCCGAGGAAGCCGAGCGCGCCGATCGCCAGGATGACGACCTCGCGCGCATCATGCGCGAAGCACCCGGCGGACGAACGCCGGGCCACGGTAGCCACGGCGGCCGGCGCCGCGCACCGGCTCCCAGCGCCTACGACCGCACCGAGCAACCCATCGGAGCCAACGTCGCCATCGAAGTGAGCGAGCTGCGACCCAACGTCGTGTCGGGACGCGTGTCGATGTACGCTTATCGCGGCATCTACGGTGCGGGCAATCCGAGCTTTGGCGAGATGGCCGAGGTACTCGGCCTCGCGATCGCCGCGACGGACTGGCAGACCGTCGCCGTGGCGCTGCGCTCTTGCGCGGGGACCTGAAGTGTGCTACGTTCGAAATCGATTCGCGTAGTCCGTCGAAATGTTTACGCGAATTGGATGCAAGCGATACTAAGCGTACCCATGAGCACCCGACTTTTCACCACGCGCTCACACGAGCGTTTTTTTGTGTCACGTGAAACGATGAAGACCGACTGTGACTGGACCACGGCTCTGACGATCGCTCTCGGCGCCGTCGTCGCGGGAGCCGTCGTGTGCGCCTACATCGCGATCGCGGGATCGCCGTGCGCGCGATGACGAAGCCGGCGCGCGCGAAGGTGCAGCCGAAACGGCGCCCACCCACGGGCCGACCGCGCGGCCGCCTGAAAGGCGCCGGGCTCACGCTCACCCCCGAGATCGTGAAAGCGATTACAGGCGACATGGCGCTCGCGATGCCGTTCGAGCACGCAGTCGGGCGCGCCGGCGTGGCGATCGCGACGGCCTACGACTGGAAGCGCAGGGGAGAGGCCGGCGAAGAGCCCTACGCCGAGTTTGCTCAAGCCGTAACGCGCGCGCGCTGCCAAGCCGTGCGTGTGCTGACGGTGCGCGCCCTCGCGGGCGGGAAAGGCTCGTCGCAGGCGACCTGGTTCTTGGAGCGGCGCTACCCCAAGGACTACGGCTCTCGCCAGCGCCTGGAAATCACAGGCAACGATGGCAACCCTATCGAGCATGAGATCCGCCTCGACCCCGTCGCCGACCCCGCTGCCCGCGCTCTGCTCGAAGCTGCTCTCGGGAGGGACCCTCAGCCGTAGCGAGCGCCGCGCGTTGGCGCGGCATCCAGCCTGGTTCGCTCGCCTCTACCTCCGGGATGATGACGGGCACCCGCTCGTGCCGGCACCGTTTCACTGGGAATGGTACGATCTTTATCTCGCCATGTTGCGCGGCGACGTGCTCAACGCCGCCATCCTCGCCCCCAAAAATCATGCAAAAAGCATGATTATTTCGAAGGTCATCCCGCTACACCTGATGACGGTCGTCGATCCGAACGTGCGAATCATCGGCGGCTCGGTCAACTCCGATCTGGCGGAGCAGTTCCTGCTCGCCATCCGGCGCGAACTCGAGCGCAACGAGCTGCTCGTAAGCGACTTCGGGCCGTTCGTGCCGGATGAAACCGAGAAGTGGACACAGACCCGGTTCATCATCCGGCGCACGACGACGTCGCAGTCGCCGACCTACCGGGCTGTCGGCAGCGAGAAGCCCGTGCAGGGCGGACGGTCGGACTGGGTGCTCGGCGACGATCTGGCGGACCTCGAGAACTCGATGAGCCAGCGAGGGCGCGACAAGCTCGACAACTGGGTCGACGGCGATCTCATGGGGACGCTCGAGCCTGATGGCCACGCGATGCTCGTGGGCACGGCCAAGCATCATGACGACGTCTTGCACCGCCGTGAGGCTCGGTCCAAGACCGATCGCGGCTGGGTCTTCCGCCGATACGACGCCATCGTGGACGAGGAGCGTCGCATCTCGCTCTGGCCGGGGCGCTGGTCATACGCGGCCTTGATGCAAAAAAAGGCCGACGTCCTGACGATGACGTTCAATCGCGACTTTCGGAACGTCGCGGTCAACGACGAGACGTCGCTGTTCCCGCTGGCCCTCCTCAACGCGGCGAAGAACCCGGACCTCACGTTCGAGGAGTACTACGGCCGCGAGCCGGGCGAAACGGACGCGGTCACCGCGGGCATCGACTTAGCCGTCGTCGAGGACGAGCGCGACGCCCAGCGCATCGACGGCGATTACACGGTGATCGGAGTTTGGCGCCGCACGGAGAACGGCAAGCGCCGGCTGATCTGGGGCGAGCGACGGCGCGGCTACGACTTCCCGGCGCAGACGCGCTTGGCCGAGGCGACCCTGCGCCGGTACGGCGCGCTGAAGATCGCGATCGCCGAAGCGAATCAGGCGCAGCGGTGGTTCGCCAGCTCGCTCCTGCTCCAATCGCGCGGCGAACTGCCGATCGTCAAGCATGTGACGGGGCGTGGCGTGCGCGTCGACATCTACGAAGGCATCCCGTCGCTCCAAGCCCTCTTTGAGGCCGGCATGATCGAGCTGCCGTACGGCGACGAGCGGTCGCGGACGTTCGTCGACATTTTCGTGAACGAGCTGCACGGGCTTGGCGTAGAGGCCCACGATGACACCGTGCTCTCGTTCTGGCTCAACGAGATCGGCGTGCGAAAACTGGCCGCGCAAGGCGGGCTGTATTTTCAGAAAGCGGCGAGGAGGGAATGAGTGCCGAGCATCGTTGATCGCGTGCGCGCTGCGCTCGCAAGGGCCTTCGCGACGAAAGCGCCCGTGGCGCAATCGTCGTACGGCACCGGCCCCTACGCGAAGGCGCGCGTGCAGATCGCGGTGCAGGGCTACGACCCCCGCGGCGGCGCGAAGATGCTGCGCCACTTCAGCCGGCGCAACGAGTGGGTGCGCCTGGCGATCAACGTGCGCACCCGCCAGGTATCTGGGGCGCGCTGGAAGCTGGTGCGCAACGACGACCCGAAGAAAGCGCCCGATCCGAGCGTCGTCAAACAGGTGCGCGATCTGCTGCGCTTCGTCAACGCTAAGGGTGAGTCGTTCCGATCGCTGCTCGATCAGGTCGTCGAAGACGTGCTGGTGCTCGACGCGGGCTGCGTCGAAAAGGAAAAGACCATCGGTGGCGAGGTCGTGGCGCTCTGGGGCGTCGACGGCGCCACGATCGTTCCAGACCCCACCTGGAGCGGCTCCGAGCCGAAGGCGCCGCGCTACTACCAGGTGATCGACGGGCGCCAGGTCGCGAAACTCACGAACGACCAGCTCATCTACATCATGGGCTCGCCAACCACGTACAGCCCGCTCGGCTGGTCGATCGTCGAGACGCTCGTGCGCGCGATCGAGGCGGATCTCTATGGCGAGCAGTACGACTACGACATGCTGAGGCAGGCCGCTCCGGCCGGGTTACTGGACCTCGGCCGCGGCTTGAGCAGGCAAGAGCTGGACGCTGCGCGCGAGTATTACGAATCGGAGATCGCCGGCACGAAGGACCTGATGATCGTCGGCTTTATGGGCGATCCGGCCGCAGCTCCCGGTCAAGGCGGCAGCGCTGCAGCCTACACGCCGTTCGCGCGCAGCAATCGCGAGCAGCAGCGAGACTTCTACAAGACGTGGCTCGTGAAGAAGATTGCCTGCGTCTTCGAGATGGACCCGACCGTGTTCGGCATCACGGGCGACGTCAACCGCAGCACGTCCCGCACGCTTTCATCGCGCACGGACGAGGGGCACGTCGGACTCGCGAACCTGATTGCCGAGTTTATCACGCGCGAGCTCGTGTGGGAGATCGACGAGCGACACGATTTCGAGTTCGATGGTATCGTGCACCGCGACGAAGAGCGGCAGGCGAACATCGACAAAGTCTACATGAGCATCGGCGTCACGACGCCAAACGAGATCCGCGCCCGCGAAGGGCTCGATCCGTTCCCGGACTCGACGCTCAACGGCGTGCCGATCGCCACGCATTGGGCGAACCTGCCATACCCGTTCAACATGGATGTGGGAACGCCGCAGACGCAGCCGGACGGCGACAATCCAGCGACCGATCCGGCTGCGCCGAGCGACGAACCGAAGCCAGGCGACGATGACCCCGAGGGGGACGCCGAAGAGGGCAAGCAGGAGGGCGCTAAGAGCGCCCTCCCTTTCGTCGGACGTCGTCGGCCAACGGTGAGCGCGAGTCTGCACTATCTGAACGACTTCACGCGCTGACGGGCCAGCAGCGTGACCGCTTGAGCGACGTGTGGGATGCGCGCAAGCCACGCATTCTCGCCGTCGTGCGCGAGAAGGCCGAACACCTTCGCAAAAGCGCGAGGTTCGCTGCTGACGACGGGCCGTTCCACGCGCACGATTTCGGTGACGCGCTCGACGGCCTCGGCGCAGAGATGGTCGACGAACAAGCCTATCTCGATGCTGCGAGCGCCGGCACGGAGGCGGTGCCACGCGGCGGGGTGGACGCACAGAACGTCGCGGACATCTGGATCGGGCACGTGCGGCAGTATGCGAATAAGGTTCCGGGCCGCGCCGCCGACGCACTCGCTGCGACCGCGAACGACGCCTATGCCGCTGCCGATCCGACACGGGACCTTGGCGATCAGATCGTCGCGGCGATCGACGCGAAGATCGAGGCCCTCCGCTCGTCGATCACCCGTTACGCGAAGCCGATGTGGGGAACCGGCCAGCAGGGTTACGGCGACTCGCTCGGCGTCAACGGCGTACTGCTCGTTTGGGAACTGGGCGCGGACGAGGATCACTGCTCAGATTGCATCGGCCTCGCCGACGGCTCACCCTACCAGCGCGGCGACGTGCCCACATGGCCCGGTGCCGGCGATACTGCCTGCAGGGATAACTGCTACTGCTCGATCGTCGCGGACGACGATACGTTCAATTCTGCCTTCGGAGGGGACGAATGAAGACTGCCACGCGGCCACGGGCGCTGGACCAAGACGACCCGCGCAAGTTTGAGATGTTCTCGGGCGCAACGAAGGCGATCGCGATTAAAGACGACTCCGGCGTGACGCACTACTACATCGAGGGCACCGCGAGCTCGAGCGTCAAGGACCGGATGGGCGACATCCTCGACGAGCAGTGCCAAGCATCGATGCTCGCCCAATCGCGCGGCCTGACGATGTGGCTCAACCATTCTTACAAGGTGCCGGAGGATATTCTCGGCACGTGCGTCGAGTCGACGCTCGAGCGCGCGACCGATCCGGAGCAGGGAGAGTGTCTGGATCTGCTGATCCGCGTCGAGATCGATCCGGAGAATCCGCGCGCGCTGAAAAGCTGGCAGCACATCCAGAAGGGCACAAAGCTCGCCTTTTCAATCGGCGGCTACTTCAAGGACGTCGAGCTGATCGAGGATCCGAACGATTACTGGAACTGGTACTATATCGTATCCGATCTCGAGCTGCTCGAAATCTCGTTGGTGGGCATCCCGGCCAACCCGCGGGCCTACACGGAGGAGTTGCGATCGTACATCGTCGCGCAGGCGGAGCAAATCGTGCGCGACGCACGCGTGGCACCGTCCGAAGCTCGGCTGCTCGTCCGGAAAGCACTGTTTGGCGGCGCGGCCGTCGAGGAGGTTCCCGTGAACACGTGCGCTCAAGATGGCTGCATTGAAACCGCCGCCCAAGATTCGCATCTCTGCTCCACGCATCGCGCTGCGCTCGCCGCGTCCGTGACCGCCGGCGAAGGCGCGAGCGTCGACGCGAAGGCGCTCTCGGACATGCAGTCATCGGCGGTCATCTCGGCGATGAAATGCCTAAAGTCCGCCGTCACGCATGGCATGTGCACGGAGTCGGCCGGGAACGTCTCGGCCGCGCATGCGATCGTGAAGGCGCTCCTGCCCGACGAGACCGAGATCCCAGGCGATGCCGACCTTGATGGCGAGGACGGGAAAGCCGCGGTGGTCACCGTCACGCTGGACACGGACATCAAGGCTGCGCAGGCGCAGATTGAGGCGGCAGCGGAGCAGCTGCGCGAACTCATCGTCCAAATCGAACAGAAGTCTGCCGAGGTGAAAGACCTCGAGCAGAAGGCCGAGCAGCTCAAAGCAACCCCGAGCGGGCGGTCGACGCAGTCGACCTATTCCGGCGGAAGCTCCGACGACGAGCCGACGGCAGACGCATCGCTGTACTACAAGTCGACGACCGAGCTCGCGGCAAGCGCCGCGCGCCAGCCGGCGGCCAGCAACGATGCACGCGCGCGGATGCAAGCGACAACGTAAGCGGCGCGCCCACCCATCCCATCGCACTCGCACGAGCACGCCTTCGCGGCGGCTCGTTTTCATTCGGAGGACCTCACCTCATGGATTCGCCGGAGATCATCGTCCCCACGCGGCGCAAGTACGCGCTGTGGAAGCCGATCTCGAAAGCGCTGCCGCGCAATCATAGCGTGTTCGGCGCCTACGAGCGTAAACTCACGGAACTCATGACCCGAGCGGCCGATTCGTCGACCACGTCGCCGATCGTGCCGCAGCCGCTCAGCCCCGAAGTCATCCCGATCTTCGTCAGCGAGTTTCCGCTGTTCGACATGATCGAGAAAGTGCCGAGCAACGGCCTCTCGCACACCTACCAGCAGCAGACGGCGTTCTCACAGTCGGCCGCTCCCCATACCATCTCGGAAAGCGGAGCCGTCAGCGACGATACGAACACCTATCTGCGCAAGACCTCGAACGTCGCCGTCTTCGGCGTCCGCCGGGGCATCAGCCTGAAGGGGCAGTACGCCGGAGCCAACGCCGGCGGCCCGGCCGACGACCTCATGGGCCGCGAACTCAAAGGCGGCCTGCAAACGATCGCGCGAGACGCGCAGAACGAGACGCTGCGCTATCAAGAGACGGTCGCTTCCGTCACCTATCCGGGCAACGACCCGAACGGTGACTACGATCCGAACGGCTACAACGGCCTGCGTTTCATCGCCAATCAGGCGATGCCCGCCGGCCAGAACTTCGCCGTCGACATCCGCACGCCGTGGACGGACCAGCGCGTGCTGAAGGCCGTGCGCAACGCCGTGAACGCCGTCTACGACCAGGGCGGCAAGATCGACCTGCTCATCGCCACGACTCGCGGCAGCGAGGCGCTGTTCGAGGATCAGCTCAGCATCACGCGCATCATCACCGGCACGAAGCGTCTCGAAATCGTGCCGGGCTTCAGCGTGCGCGTCGTCGACACCGACCAGGGCGAGATCCCCGTCATGGTCGTGCCGGGCAACTCCGTGGGCTCCTACACGACCAACGGCACGAACGAGTTCGTCGACATGTTGGGCGTCTGGACCGAGACCATGGAGATGCCGTACCTCGGAAATCCCGAGCCCAGCGTGCTGCGCATCCCGACCGGCGTCGACGGGACGCTGCGCGAGCTCGCCATCCCCTTCGCGATGTACGGCCTCGCCTACATGGCGCCGCAGTACATGTTCCGCGTCCAACTGCAGACCGCCTAACCGCGGCACGGAGGTAGAATAGCACCATGGCATTCCAGATCAAAGGCGCCATCGTCGGGCTCGACATCCCGAAAGGGTTTGCGAGCGTTCCGGCCGCGCCGAGCGTTGCGGTCGTCGGTACGGCCGGATCGACCGAATACCAGTACGAGATCGCGGCCGTCGGCCCGAACGGCGACTCGTTACCCTCGACCGCGGGGCAGGTCACGACCGGCAACGCGGCGCTGTCCGGGACCAACTACAACACCGTCACGTGGACGGCCGTGGCGGGCGCGCAATCGTACCGCGTCCTGCGCCAAGTCGGCGGCACGGGCGGCTACGAGTTGCTCGTCAGCACCGGTGCGCTCACCATCAACGATGAAGGCCAATACACGGCCGTCGCCTACACCGCGGCGTCCGCGATCGAGTCCGACATCGGGACGGTGAACATCCAGATCACGCCGGGCGCCGGCGTGGACGGCAGCTCGCAGCAGGCGGGATTCGTCACGGTCGAAGCGTCGGCCGCGAATCTCGCTCCGCTCCAGACCGGCAGCTGCACGCTGACGCTCTCGCAGCCGTAACGAGGCCGGAACGGGGCGCTGACCTCCCTCGGTGCCCCGTTCCTCAGCGCATGAAAGAACGATCGTTCACCTCGCGTGCCGGCGATCTGCCGGTGCGCCGCAACGCGCCCGTCAAGCGCGATCTCCTGGAGGCAGCATGCGATACGCCATCGGCGGACTTCGAATCGGAACGCGCGTCCACACCGCGAGCGGCTGGATCACCGCGTCCGAAGCGACGCCGCTCTCTGCGCAGCAGCACGCCGAACTCGAAGGGCGCGGACTCGTCCTCACGCCCGTAGCCGACGCGTCGGCGCGGTCCACGGTCCTCGATCCGGTCGACGCCGAGGCGCAGGCGCGCATCGCCGAGCAGAAGGCCGCGGCTGACGCCGAGGCGGCGGCCAAATCCCGCCTCACGAAGAAAGCGAAGTAAACCGTGGCCGCCACGCTCGCGACCGCGATCGCCGAAGGCGCTCCCGGCAATACCGTCACGCTGCAGGGCAGCGGGCTGAGCGCCGGCGTCGGCGCGTCGGTCGTGCTTGGCGGCCAGCTGCTGCTCTCACCTACGGGCGCGGCGCCCACGTACACCGGCACGCTCACACTCGATGCGACCTTCGCCTCGACCAGCGTCAGCTTCGCCATCCCGGACGGCGCGACGACCGGCCCGCTGACGGTGACGGCCTCTGACGGCTCCTCGGCGACCTGCACGCTCCGCGTCGAGTCCCAGTACCTGCAAGCTGCAGAGTACGTCGGCGAGGGCATCGACACGTCCGATCTCGCCACGGGCGAACTCGATCAGATCCTGCGCGACGCGAGCGGCTACGTCGACGCCTACGTCGGGGGCGGCGATGAGAACGTTGCCGGGCTGCGGCTCGTTCAGAGCGTCGAGCATCACAAGTTCCGGCCGCGCAAGGGCGGCCCGCCGCGCTTCTGGCCGTGGCGGCGACCGATCGTCTCGCTCGATTCCCTCGTCTTCATCACGAGCCAGCAGATCCGCACGCAGTTCAACGTCTCACAGAGCACCTCGAGCGACGTCTATCTCAACCCGGAGCTGAACTATATCGAGATGCTCGCCTACGCGTTCGGCAGCTACGTGCTGCTCGGCGCGATCGAGACGGTCGGATTCAGCGCCAACGTCGTGGAGATCGGCTACACGGCCGGCTATACGCTCGCGACCTACCCGCTCGCGCTGCGCAAAGCGACGAAGATGATCGCCACGGAGCTCTTGACGTATCGACAGATCCAAGCGCGCGGCGCCGGCGGCCTCGACCTCGTACGCCACGGCTACCAGCAGTACAAGGTGCGCAAGGTGCCGTTCGCCATCCCGGACCCGGCCAAAGAGCTCTTGCGGCCGTTCGTGACGCGGAGATTGGCGTGAGTTCGTTCCAGACGCCGAACACGCTGCAGGTGTTGCGGCGCGTGCCCGGCGCGACCGGACCGACGGGCAACGACGAGTACACCGTGCAGACGGTCTACGCGGCGCTGCCGGCGCTCGTGGACTCGCTCCCGCGGGCCATGGGCGCGCTCGGCTATACGATCCAGGGCGGCGAGGTCGTGCCGCAGACAGACTACGCCTACGTCGACGGGCTGCTCCCGCGTTGGTTTCCCGGCGTCGCTCCCGGCGGCGTCGTCACCGTCAACGGCATCGCCTATACCGTGGCCCCGAACGGCCGTTCCGCGTTCCCGGACATTCGGGCCTTCGACGTCGTGATTCGCGAGGACGGCACGCGCTATCTCGTGCTGCAGACGACGTTTTATTACGACGCGTACCCGTCGATCGCGCTGCATCTGAACTTCGGGCGCGCGTGGCAATGATTCGCGCGACGATCGAGGGACTGGACATGACGATCTTCGGCCTCGAGCAGTTCAACGTGGACGTGCGCGAGGCCGCGTTTTACGCGGTGCTCGAGGCGCTGCAGAAAGCGTTCGAGGCGTGCAAGACGGTGATCGGCGCCGACGACCATTCGCTGCGCGAGCTCGCGCTCATGGGGCACCCCTACGGCTTCACGCACCCACAGCAGATTCACGATCCGGACGTCGTCGTGCACATCCAGAGCGGCGAGTACGAGCAGGCGCTGCGAGCGGTGTCGCCGCGCGGCGCGTTTGGCGAAATCATCGAGGCGCAGGTCGTCAACGACTCGCATCTCGATCGCTGGATTCAGGAGGGAACGACGCAGATGCGCGCGCGGCCGTGGATGGCCTGGATTACCGAGCACTACGGCCCGGAATACACCGATCTCATCATGGCGCGCATCACGGCGGCGATCGAAGAAGCCGGTGGCACGTAGATGGCCAACCGCACCGTCCCGGCCGTCCGCCAGGCGATCTACGCCGCACTGACTGCGCCGCCGCTGACCTACCAGATCAACGCCGGCCCCACGTTGACGCTGCCCGCGACGAGCATTCAGAATCGGCCGATCTGGAGCGCGGTCGCGAGCGGCACGGAGCCGCCGTCGCCCTACGTGACCTTCACCGTCGGCGGCCGCGGAAACATCGGCCGATTCACCGACGAACGTATCCTCGACCTCAAGATATGGGTGTCGTCGACGACGAGCGATGACGACGTGACCGAGATCTACGAGGCGATACGGGCGCGGCTGCATCTGGCCGATCAGAACGGCACTGACGACGGCCTCGGACCGCAGGACCTCAGCCGTGTCGCGGTCGCGGGGGCGACGCTCGGGGTAAACGTGCGAGAGTGCGTCGAGTACCGCGTGTTGCCGGCGGAGTTCGAGAAGGCCAGCGGACGCTGGTACCTTTCCGCCGTCTACACGATCGTCGCGAATTAACACGGAGGTGCATCGATGAGAGCCGTCGCCCGGGCGCTGAAATTAGGGCGCAGCGTAGGCCTCGCGCTCGTGGATGGCATCGTTGGCACCGTGATTTGGCTCAGCTCGAACAAGATTCTGTTCGCCGGGCTGATCGTGCTCACGATCTGGTGGCTCACCTACAACTATTTTGCGCCCAAGCCGTTCGACGATTACCGCCGCGGATACGTCCTGCTCGTGCTGTGGTACACGATCGTCTTCGGCATCTGGGAGGGCGCGCAGAAGGTCGTGCAGGCGGTGCAGATCAAGCGCGACCATCACATGCAGGATCTCATGCTCAAGGGCATCGACATCAGCCAGAAGACGCTCGACGGCATCGCGGAGATCGTCGTCGAGATGAAGGCGGAGATCGATCGGGCAGCGGAGCGCGACGAGATCGAGCACGAGCAGACGCGCACGCTCTCCGCCCTGGTTGAGAAGCTGCTGGCAGCGGTACAAGGCCCGGGAGGAGGTGACGTGCATGTCACCTGAAGCCGCGCGCTGGCGCGCACTGCGCGAGCGCATCGAGCGCATGCGCATCAGGCCGCTCGGCGCGATCGTGCCGCCGATCGCGCCGCCGGCGCCCGTTCACGCCAAGGCGCGCAAGGCGCGCACCTAAGAGATTTGCACCGGCGGCGCTTCGGCGCCGATTACGACCTCGGGGCCGTGCGCCCTCCATTGGGGCGCGAGGGGTGCAAAATGCGGCCCCGTTCATCGCCCAATCCAGGACCGTCGCATGACTGCGCGGTCCTTTTGTCGTCGCCCTTGGTGGCGGCGGAAGGAGATCCATCATGGCCGCGGTCCAATCCCCAACCCGCATCAACTTCGGCGTGGGACGCGCCTTCGTGAAGCCCGCCGGCGGCGCCGTGTACTTGCCGTACGCGCACTGCCAGGAGTTCAATCTCGATCATAAGATCGACCAGAAAGAGATCTACGACGAGAACGGCTACCCGCTGGCCGTCTTCGACGCGCATCGCTCGCTCGATCTCGACATCAAGCACTACGAACTGCGGCTCGACGTGCTCGCCAACGATCTTGGGCAAGCCGCGCCGGTCGCATCCACGGCGGCGTTCAGCTGGGACGAGCCGGGAACCGTCCCGGCGGCCACGCCGTATACGGTCACCCTCGCCAACGGCGCCACGTTCATCGCCGGCACGCTCGAGCTGCTCGTGTTCGTCGTCAACGGCGGCGTCACGTATCCGGTGCCCTACGCAATCGTCGCGGCGGGCAGCGAGGTCGCGGGGAAAGCGGCCTCGGTTTCGGCATTGGGCGTCATCACCTTCGCGGCCGGCGACGCGGGTCTGAAGATCCAATCCACGTACGAGTATGGCAATACGCTCGGCACGGAGATGAGCTGGACGAATCAACCCCAGAACTCGGCCGCGAGCTACGCGTTCTTATTCGCCAAGCGCGACAAGTCGCCGGTCGACGGCTCGGTCGGCCAGCTCATCATCGCGCTCAACGCCGTGCGATTCGGCGGAATAAAGAGCGCGTACAAAGAGGGCGCCGAGACGGTCTACGAGCGCACGCTCAAGGCGTTCGCCGATCCGACCGGCGCCATCGGCAACATCCAGTTCGTCAATACCTCGACGAATAACGCCCCGTAGTCTCAAGAAGCACTCGTAAGGCTTAAGAGGATCCCATGCACGACAAGCAAAGCGCGCCGGCTGCAACGCCGGCGCGCGGTCTTTTCACCCCCGAGCAAGAGTCGTTCTTGCTCTCGCAGGCCGTGGGGCGGCCGAGCGGCATCGTCGTCGACATCGGCGGCGTCTCGTTCGATTTGGTCCCCCTCTCGACCGAGGACGGCCTCTACGTCGTCGGCGTTATCACGAAGTTCTCGGCGCTGTGGTCACAGATCAGCGGCGCGGGCGCTCCGGTCAACGAGGCCGACGTCGTGGCGACGCTCGAACGTGACGTGCCGCGCGTCTTCGACATCATGCGCACCACGTTGCTTGACGCGGCCAAGGCCGCCGGCGGCGCGTTCGATGAGGCGGTTTTCGAGCGGTGGTTTGCAAAGACGCGCCTCATCCCCCTGCTGCGCGCGCTGGTTCCGGCCGTGTTGAAGTGCAACGGATTCGAGCAGTTCGCCGAGCGGCTCGAGCAGGCCAATGTCCGCCCTCCCAAGCCGGCGAATCTGCCGGCCAGAAAACGCCGCCGCTAACGCTTCAGGGCGTCGTCAAGCACGTCATCGCGCACTATCGCTGGACGCCACGCTACGTGATGCGGCGGCTGACGATCGGGCAGACGCTGCTCTTGTTCGACGCGCTCACGCACTACCTAATCTTCGCTAACCCCTTTGGCTCGGGAGATTCCACGGCCTCATCGCCAGAGCCGGCGAGCACGACGACGGCAGTATTCGACGCCACGAGCTCGGGCATTCTGCACCCCCAGAAGACGGTGCACATCGACCAGGTCGATCCGGCCATTCGGGCCGCGCTGCTTGATGAGTCATTTCAGGAGAGGTAACAGTGATCGGATCTCGCGATCTCGCGGTCAACATCCGAGTCGTTGCCAGCGACTTCATCGCGGGCATGGGCAAGGTACAGGGCGCGGTCAAGCAGTTCGGCACGGAAACCGAGGCGTCACTCGCTCAAATCGAGCAGCGGACGGAGAACCTCTCCCACGTCTGGCGATCGCTGCTCGAGGCGTTCATCGGCATCGAGATTGTGAACGGGCTGCGCAAAGTCGCGGAGATGGCCAACAGCGCGAGCGAGAGCCTCGACCTCGCCGCTCGCAACGCCAAGAACTTCGGGACGTCGCTCGATACGCACGCAATGGAGCGGTGGATTCTGCAGTTCGCCGCATCGGCGAAGGGCGGCGGATACGCGATCGGCGACATGAACGCGGCCGTGCAGAAGTTTACCTCGGTCGGGCTCGATGCCGCGCAGACGCAGCGCGCGATCGCGGATGCGACGAATCTGGCAGCTGCGCGGAACATGAGCCTTGCGACGGCGACGCAGGTCGTCGAATACGCGATGACCGGTCATATCGAGATGCTCACGCGGTACGGCATCGTCTCGCGCGAGGCGGCAAAGCACATCCATACGGTCGCGGAGGCGATGGCGCTGCTCGAGCAGCATACCTCCGGCGCCGCGGCATCGCGAGCGGCGCTGCTCGCCGGCAGCTTCGGACTGCTGAGCAATGCGCTATGGAAACTCGGCGACTCGTTTGGGCGGTACCTCATCCCCTATTTCGCCGCGGCCGCAAACGGCATCGCCAACCTCGCCGACGCATTCGATGCGATGCCGGGCTGGATGAAGAAAGCCGCCACCGGTGCGGGCGTGCTGACGCTGGGACTCATGGCCCTGGTGCTCCTCTTGCCGGCACTCGTAAAGGCGCTCGCGTTCGCCGGCGACGGCTTCGGCCTGCTGACGGACGCGATCGGGATCGTGGGGAGTGCCGGCAAACTACTCTACGGCGTGCTCGTCGGCCCGCTCATCGAAGCGTTTGGGGGGCTCATCTCCTACGCGCGCACCGCCGTACTCGCGCTCATGGGCATGGCCGGCGCCGAGGATAGCGTCGCTGCCGGCATGCTCGCCGACGTCTCGCCCATTCTGCTGGTGATCGCCGCAATCGTGGCGCTCGTCGCAGCCGTTGTCGAGTTGACGGGCCACTGGTCGAGCGCGATGAAGTTCCTGAACACGGCGTGGAACGAGTTCTACACTAACGTCATCCGCAAGGCCGGCGCGCTGCAGCGCGTCTTGTCCGACTTGGCGCTGGCGTTGCAGCCCGGCTCCGCGGGGATGGTCGGCAGAAACCTTCTCGAGGCCGAGCTCGCGACCGACATGCCGCGGACCAGCGCCTCGTTCGGCGCCGGGCTTGCGAGCGCGACGCACGCGGTGCTCGCCGCGATAAAGGGCGCGATCGGCGGGATCGGCAAGTTTTTCGCGAGCGCCTTCGGCATCGCGCCGACAATTCCGGGCGCGGCGTTCACGGGCGTCATCCCTGGCAAGAGCGGCAAAGGCGCGGCCAGCAACGCGCTCACGGAGGCGAAGCAGGCCATCGAGGCGCCCGTGAGTGCCGCAGCAAAAGCCGTGGCGCACGCGAAGGCGAACGCCGAGGCCGCGGCGACGGCGCTTGACACGTTCAACCAGAAGTACCGCAATCTGCCGGTCACGGCCAACAAACTCGCAGAAGAGCACCGGCTCGTCAACGCGCAGCTGGAGCGCGAAGTGCAGTTGCGCGCGGCGCTCGCGCGGCAGCGCGAAGCGGAGATCACGGCTGCAGAGCGCTACCGCAGACTTGCCGAGTCGCTGCCGGCGAGCGACAAGGCGCGCGTCGCGCACGCGGCGTCGCTTCGGAATGCGGCGAACGCACATCTCGACAAGGCATCGGCGTTGCGCTATGCGTGGGAACACGTCGCCGACGCGATCAATAAGGCGCACGCGGCCCTGACCGCCTACGACAACAAACTCAACCTGCAGACGTATACGGGTCAACGCCAGACGTTGGATACGAGCTACGCCCAGCAAAAATCACAGACGGATATGGCCGCAGAAAAGCAGCGCTTCGAAGCGGCGCTCGCGAGGGTGCGAGGCGAATCGCCGGCACAATCGGCCCGGTACGATCTGCAGGCGGCGCGGCTGGCAGAGGCGGCGGCAAAGGACGAGGTCGCATACCTGCAGCACGCCGTCTTGCTCGACGCTGAAATCACGGACGCGAAGACGCGCGACGCGAAGGAGACGGCCGATAAGGAGAAGCTCTCCGCGGCGACGCTGGGCCTGCAGAAAGCACTCGACGCGACCGCGCTCGCCGCCGAGAAGGCGAAGGCCGCGTCCGCGGCATCAGAGCGCTCAGCTATCCAGAAGACGCTCGGGCGCATTCCGGGGCTTTCTATCGGCGAGGGCGGCAAGATCGGCTCGTTCAGCATTTGGGGCATCCTGGGCGACGCGGCCAGTAAGTCTAAAGCCTTTGGCGACGTCATGCAGACGGTCACGGAGATCGTGTCAATGTTCGCCCAGATCATCGACGCGTTCCGTCCCGTCATCGATTTGCTGCTCAAGGGCGTCCTGATGGTCGCCAACGGCTTCATCATGCTGTGGAACACGATCGCGCACATCCTGTCGCTGTTCGGCATCCACATCGGGTACTTGCAGAAGCTCAACACGGCACTCGGCGGCCTGACGCCCTTCCTCACGATCGTACACGACATCCCGACGCTCAACGAGCTCGCGACCGGCAATATCGGGCCGCTCTACCCCAAGGGCGCGCACGACACGGTCATCAGCCAGTGGAACCAGCCGCTGATCGATACGATGAACAGCCCGAACCTGGGCGGCGGATTGCTCGGCACGCTGCTCGAGATCCTCGCCGGCATCACGGCGCTGAAGTGGGCGATGACGCTGTTCGGCGGTTCCGGCGGAGGCGGCATTATCGGGACCATCGGCAGCATCCTCAGTCCCATTTTGCGGCTCTTCGGCGTCGGCAGTATCGGCGCTGCGGCCGTCCCGTTTGGCGGCTTCGCCGGCTTCGACCCTCTGCTTGGTTCGGGCAGCCCCCGCGGTATCGCGGGCCTGCTGAGCAAGTTCGGCCTGAACTTCGGCTCGGGCACCAACGGCACGGCCCTGCTCGGGACGCTGGGCACGCTGGCCGGCGGCGCGCTGATCGGCGGCTTCATGGGCGGCCTCGAGGGCGGCGGCACCCACGTAGAGTTCGGTGCGCTCGGCGGCGCGGCCGGCGTGGGCTTGGCGGGTGCGCTTTTCAGCGGCATGGGTGGTCTTGCAGGGCTCGTGGCGGCCGGGCCGGCTGGCTGGGCCGTCCTGGCCGGGTCGGCCATCTTAGGCGGCGCGCTGGGCGGTCTATTCGGGCATAAGGACAACCCGGCGCAGATGCCCGACAAGTACAACACGCAGTCGTGGGGACAGGGCCTCGCGGACCTGCAGGGATCGGGCGTCGATAACGGTGTGATGAACGCCAACGGCCAGCAGTTCACCGAGAACAGCGGGCTCGCGCAATCACTGGGCAACCAGGGCGAGCTCGGCTTCATCTCGTCCTGGATCGCCGCCAACGCCGGCAAAGCGTCAAGCGTGCTCGGCCCGCTCGCGGCGATCTTCCAGGGCGTTGGCGATCGCGGCATCGTCGGCGGCAAGAACGGCGTGCTCGACCTGGCGAACGGCGTCACGATCAACTGGCAGACGCTCATCTCGGACGCTCAGCAGGCCATCTCGGAGATCGGCCAGGGGTTCGCGGGGCTGGGAACCTCCGTCGGCGGCAACATCTCGGCGATCGCCGGCAATATCACCCGGTTCATCGACGCGAGCACGAACGAGCTGGCAGGATCGGTGCCCAGCGCCGGACCCGCGAGCACGGTCGGCCTGCAGAGCACGAGCCCGCAGCAGACCCCCGCCGACAGCCTCGGCAACCCGGCGGCGCACTCGATTCTGCCGCCGATGCAGAACCATTTCTACGGCGACATCAACGGCTACGATGACGTCGAACTGATCGGCAAGGATCTCGCCGAGGCGACGGCGCGCTACCAGCGCATGAACCTTTGGCGGCTCGATCGCATCGCGTGGGGAATGAGCTGATGGCCTTCGTGCAATCGGTCATCTCGTTCGGCGCCTATCAGTTTCCCGCGGCCTTTTGGCTGAAAAGCATGCAGGACGACGCGACGATCGACGAAGTGAAGATCCCCTTTCTCGACGGCACCTCAGCGCCGCCGGGCACGCGGGGCTCGAAAAAAATCAGCGTCTCCGGCACGATCGGCGGCTTCGGCGCCGTAGATTCGTCCGGCAATCTCATCCTGACGCGCGACCAGGCCGAGAACGAAGCGCAGCTCATGCGCTCCTACCTCGCGAGCGGTTACCAGAAGCTCGTTGCGGGCTATACGCCTGCACGCTATATCTACGCGCAGCTGCAGAAGTTCACGACAGCTCCGGTGCAGTACGCGGGCCGGCTCGCGCTCGGCGTCGAGTTGACCTTCCTGGCACAAGACCCGCGCTGGCTTGCGAGCGCAGCCGGGTCGGTAAGTCTGCCGGTCGGCGTGACCGAGAACGTCGCGAGCAACGGCACGACGCAGACCTATCCGCTCGTCACGATCAATGGTCCGCTCGTAAATCCGTTCCTGAAAGTCACGCCCGCCGGCGCGAGCGGCTACATCGAGGATGCGCTCGCCGTCACGCTTGCATCCACCGATCAGATCGTCGTCGACTGCGACCCGCGAAACCGCGCGAACGCCGTGATGCTCAACGGCGTGCCGCGACTCGATCTCCTTGGTACGGCTGGCGTCACGAACACGCTCGGCGACTCGGCGCCGTTCCCCTATTTGCGCGTGGGTGTCAATACCGCGCTGGTCAGCGCTGCGAGCGGCACCGGCGCCAGTACGATCGCCTGGAATGATGCGTGGCTCTGATGCTCGCTGAAAACTTCCAAGCCCACTGGCAGATCCGCATCTACAATACGAGCGGTAATCTGGTCGACATCCCGCAGGCCGACATCGAGAGCGTCGATCTCGAGGATACGCTCAACGGCGGCAGCGCGACGGCGACCATCGTTTTCGCCCGCAGCTTCGACAACATCGGCGCGATCGCGAACCGCTATACGGTGCTCGTGTGGTTCTGGCCTCCCGGTCAGACGCAGCCGCTCGACCCGTACTACGGCGGCCATATCGTCGACTACGACCAGGCGCAGCGCTCGGCCTCGGGCCGCGTCACGGCCAAGATCGAGGGCGACGCAAAATTGCTCGACGCCGCGATCGTCACGGAGCAGCTGAACCCTGGGGTGAACGGCAACCCGAACATGGACGCCGGCGCGTACGTCGAGCATCTGCTCTCGACCTACCAGCCGCCGAACTTCGTGGCACCCTCCATTCCCGGCACGACGTTCAACATGTTCCCGACGAACTTCGATGCGTCGAAGCTCGGTGCGGCTATCGATACGGTGCTCAAGCAGGGACGGGACCTGAGCGGGAATATCTGGACGTGGTTCGTTCGGACGCGCCACGATCTGACGCGGCAAGTCGTCGTGCAGGTCGATCAGAACCCGAACTCTGTGAGCGGGCCGCTCTTCAAACTGCTTTTCCTCGAGTCGCAGCTCGATCAGTACAAGATCCAGAACCTCTATCGCAATATCGTCAACGTCGTCGCCGTCTACGGCGGGAAGGACCCGCAGACCGGACTGCAAGTGTTCGGCGATTACCAGGACGCGACGTCCGTGGCCGAGTTCACCGCGATCGAGGACAAGATCAGCGTGCCTGCGCTGACGACGGTGGCCGGATGCCAGGCGTACGCGACGACATGGCTGACGTTGCACGCCTACCCGCAGGCGCAGGGCTCTGCGCGGCTGCTGCAACCGGACCCCACGATTCTCGGCGGGAGTTGGGTGCAGGTGATGGAGACGCCGGCGACGGCGAGCGCGCCGGCGGTCATCAAGCAGGTGCGCGTAGCATCGGTCAAGGTGACGATCGCCAAGAATCGCATCGAGCAGGTGATCTCGACATCGTCTCCCGTGCCGTATTTAGACGACGCGGTGTATCGTCTCGGCCAGCACGTGCAAGTGCAGCAGGCGATCGCCAATAGCCCCGTGCCGGCAAATCGGCAGACGCTGTTCGTACGCGCGGGCGGGACGGTATCGGCGACGGGCAGCAGCCCGGCCCAGATCGCGCTGACGGCCTGCGAGGCGGTCTTCCCGGCCGTCGGCGTCGTCTATGCCGCCGCACTGCCGCTGACGACACTCACGGACGATTCCGGCGGTCCAAATAACGGGCAGACGGGCGACGGCGCATATACGATCTCCGTGACGTCAGGCGGCGCGTACGTCGTCACGAAGGGCGCGCGCCCGGCGAATACGCCAACGCAGCAGAACCTGGTGGCCGCGACGGTGATCGCCGGCGTGCCGTGGCCGAGCGACATTCGGACGCTGCAAGGCCAGCCGGGGTTTTCGACGCTGCTCTCGGCGCCGGCGCTTGCGACAGGGACGATCGTATCGATACCGACGCCGCCGAACGCGGGCAGCGGCGCGTATGACCAGCCGGTCACGTTCTCGCTGGTTGCTCCGACGTGGACGAACGCCGACGCGGCGTTTTCGTATCTGGAGATGGGCGCGGTGCCGCACGGAGCGGCGACGGCCGTCGCGACGTACACGACGCTGCAGCCCACGTCGTCCGGCGCGTATGACGGCACGGTGCCGGGGCTCGGCGCCGGCACCGCGTACGACCTATACGTGCGGGCGCACGACCAACTCGACCGCCCAACGCCGTGGCTGTTCCTCGGCACGACGCTGCAGAACACCGTGGCCGTTCCGCCTGGCAGCGTCGGCGCGCCTTCACTCCAGGCGATGCCCTCCGCGATCAAAACGAACGGACCCGCGATCTCATCCGCAACCTACAGCGCGAGAACGCTCGGCATCGGCATGGTGCAAATGCTGACGGCGACGTTCACCGAGACGGATTTTACCACCGTGCCGCCGTGGTGTGCGAAGATTACGATGGTGGCGAGGCTTACCGGCACGAGCAACGTAACATTCGAGCGTAGCATCTCGCCGGGAAGCAGCGCGACCGGAACGTACAGTTCGACGCCGTTCCCCGTGTTAGCCGGGGACGAAGTAGACCTCGGCCTGTACTACTCCGACCTGGCGGGGAACGTGAGCGCGACGGTGTGGCCTGCAGGCTGGGGCGCAATCACGGACCCTTACGGCGCGTATTGGGATAGCGGCAATTCGTATAAGACTCCGCTGCACACACGCATGTCCGGCGGTGTGCAAACCGCCATCAACGCCTCCGGCCAATCGTTGCTCGTCGAGTTCCCCGGCGGCGTAATCGGCAGCGACGGTGCGCTGACGAACGTTGACGGCGTAACCTCCACGCAGGCGTACCCGCTGCCTGCGGGCACGACGATTGAGATTAGCGCGCAGATTGCGAAGAACACTACCACCGATGGCGCGTACATCCTAGTTGGCAATGTTACGAATGGGTACGGCCTCATCAATGTGTCTGGCACAAGCCTCGAACTCGGCAAGTTCGTTTCGGGCGTGTTCACCGCTATCGGCACGTCTACTACTATCCCTAGCGATACGAACTACCACACGCTCCTCTTGACGCTCACCGTCGTCTCGTCCACGGAAGTGCAGATTCAAGGCACGTGGGACGGCGTAGACCCGAACGCAGGCGTCTACGTCACCGACTCGTCGCTGAACCTGACGACCGGCACGTGGCCAATCACGCTGTACACCGGCGGCAACGCGGGCAAGGTGCTGCACCTGAACGCGAGCACGGCGCTGCACCACTTCCTCGCGGCCCCGCGACAAATACTCAACACAATCAGTTCCGACCCGACGAAGACGGGACTCGATGGCGTAATCGAAGGCACGACGTATAACCGGGTCAAGGCTACTGAAATCACGACCGGATTCGTCAAGCAACTCAACGACGGCACGAACGTCCGCACTGCCGGGGCCATCGCGGCAAACATGAACGCCTCCGGCCAATCGCTGCTCGTCGAGTTCCCCGGCGGCGTAATCGGCCGCGACGGTGCGCTGACGAACGTTGACGGCGTAACCTCCACGCAGGCGTACCCGCTGCCTGCGGGCACGACGATTGAGATTAGCGCGCAGATTGCGAAGAACACTACCACCGATGGCGCGTACATCCTAGTTGGCAATGTTACGAATGGGTACGGCCTCATCAATGTGTCTGGCACAAGCCTCGAACTCGGCAAGTTCGTTTCGGGCGTGTTCACCGCTATCGGCACGTCTACTACTATCCCTAGCGATACGAACTACCACACGCTCCTCTTGACGCTCACCGTCGTCTCGTCCACGGAAGTGCAGATTCAAGGCACGTGGGACGGCGTAGACCCGAACGCAGGCGTCTACGTCACCGACTCGTCGCTGAACCTGACGACCGGCACGTGGCCAATCACGCTGTACACCGGCGGCAACGCGGGCAAGGTGCTGCACCTGAACGCGAGCACGGCGCTGCACCACTACCTGGCGCAAACCCCAGAATACCTCGCGAACTTCACAAGTGGCGGATTGGCGAAGTCCACGACCATGTTCAATGGTCTTGCCGTCGCGATAAACAACACCTCTGGAAATCCCGGATACTCGTATACGTCCACAACGACCTCAATCGACTTCACTATTCCGGCGACGACCTACACGAGATCAGACGGCAGCACCGTTTCCGTCGCGCAGGCAACGCCTTCATTCTCAGGTCTAACGGCATCAACGGGCTACTTCTTCGACTTGTGGTATGACGTTGGTTCAAACACCTTTGGCGCTGCCAAGTATACGAGTGCTCCTAGCGCAGCCACGGTGTTGGCAGACTGTTACTCCCAAGGGCGAATCGTCGTAGCCGCCAAGGTGTACGTCGTAACCCCATCATCCGGTACGGGCTCCGGTTCTGGCTCTCCTGGGGCGGGCGGATGCCCGGCCACCTACCAAGAAATCCTTACGCACGAGCATGGTCTGATTCGTGCTGATGAACTCGCCGTCGGAATGCACGTGTCACATGGGGACGGTTGGGTACGAGTCGTGGCACTCGAACGCCGTGCGGCTCCGTTATGGAGATATACCGTGCGCGAACCGGACGGCATCAAATCATACGACGTGAACGACACCCACGCCTCGTTCGGAGCCGATAGGGAATGGGTGCTTGTCACCGACATGCGCCCCGGATCAAGCCTGTACGGCGGCATCGAAGTCATTGATAGCCGCTACATCGGCGACGGAGACTATATCGCGTTAGAAGTGGAGGGGCACGTGTACTCGCTTGGGAAAGCACTCGTCCATAACATATCTCTATGACATACCTCACGAAACTCTACGTCCACGTAAAAAAGGGCTCGGCCCTCGAAATTGAATCGCTCTGCACAGAAGACTGTGCAGAGCGTGTGGACCGGGTATACCTCGCGAACGGCGATAGTGTAGGCGTCGTCATGGCAACCAGCGCGACAGCACGGAAAAAGATGGAGGCGGTTTCTGGAATTACCGTACTTCCGCCTCTTCACCGACCGATTGGGGTTACGTCTGCCGCGACGTTCGCCTTCGCCGGGGCGCTTGCGGCCGATACGACCAATGATGTGGCGAACAAACTCCAGGCCGTGCTTTCGATGCCGTGGCTCGATCCAGAGAATGGCTAAAAGCCGTCAACGCCAGAGCCTGATACCTCGACTGCACCCTCGTCGTCAAGGTCACCCGCACTGCCGCCAAGCGCATTGGGGAACAGCTTAAAGACGTGCAGGCCATCGCGGGTCTTGGCGATTAGTTCCGCGTTTAGGGACCCATCCGCGTTTTGTAGCATCAGCGCCGAAAGGCCGACAGATGTTTCGGCATTCGTCCATTGCGATGCGGAGACTGCGCTAAACGGCGTATCTGTGGACAGCATCGTCCCGCCGCCGGGAAAGTGCAATGTCCCGTTGTCGCCAGGCACGGCATACGAGCCGTCGCACTTGAATCCGGTCACATAAATATCAGCCTTTGTCGGATCGGCCGTCATGGCCCATCCCGTGCCCGTATAGTACCAGCCGGGACCGCCCTGGGCGGTCGGGTGCCCGAATGAGGTGGGGGCAGTGCAGTCCACACCAAGCGCCATGTACTGGTAGACGGGGATCGCTGGGGATTGGTTTACCGGGGACCCGATAGCCGCTGAGGCCACGCCCGAGGCTTGGATATTATTCGCACCATTGCTCCCGACACCGTTTTCGGCGATGACACCTGTCGGCAACGGAATTGGAGTGGTGCTTGGTTGTGGGCTAGGAGTCGGTCCGATATTGGCCTGGGGATCGGTTTGGCTAAACGTGACCGAGGGAGTCGTATTCGGCGCTGGGGATACGACGGCTTGCACGACACCCTGCTCCGCAGTACCAACATAGAGACTGCCGCCGATGTACCCGTTCTCAATGGGTGACATAATCATGATCGGGATTGGCGTCGCGGCGCCCAGCGGCGACACCGATGATGCTGCGCGAAGATCGGACTGTATTGCCACCCCGTCAAGCGGACCAACGAACCTCAGGGATGCGGCGTAGGCCAGCGGTGCCGTCGTCGCTGGTGGTGGATTTGGCGGCGTGTAGCCCCCACCTCCAGACGAGCCGCCCCCGCCACAGGCAACCAGGGTCGAGATCGCCAGCGCGGCGACGAGTAACAGACGTTTCATATTTTATCCCTCGCAAATCTTCCACTGCATTTTACCACGAGCCGCAAAGCAGCGGCTTTTCTCTTGGAGGTAGTCATGGACTTCGTTCGTTTCAGCGCGCCGTCACATCCAGCGCTGATGGCGTATCAGCACGACATCAACGGCGAGGCGGAGATTGCCAAAATCCCGCCGTGCCTGCTCGCGGCCATCGTTTGGCGCGAAACCGGTGGGCGCAACATCCTCCAGATCGGGATGGATCCCGGTCGCGGATGCGGCGTCGGCCTGACCCAGATCACCAGCGATGTCGACTGGTCGGTGCCGGGCAAGCCTACCTACAAGGGCTACGCACTGCTCGTGCCGGCGGACAACCTCTACGTTGCCGCGGCGTTCTTCCTCGCCCCCGACCTCGCCGCGGCCGCGCGCCTGCAGCGGGACGACCCGGCTGGCTTCGCCGCTGCCTGTCGCGGCCAGCAGATCTACGCTGCGGCAGGTGCATTCAACGGCGGCGAAGGCGCGCTGCGGACGGCCGTTGCGCAAGGCGTCGACTTCGATGCGTTCACGACGAACGACTATGCGAGCGACGTGCTCGCGAAGTATCTCGCGTTGGTGACCGAGAGCCGCCAAAACGAGGTGCAGCCGTGAGGGCCAAGATCATCGCCTATTGGCGCAGCCGCGCGGCCAATGTCCACGGGCTCGTCCTCTTTCTCGGTGGCGGCGCAGGGCTGTCGGCATTGGCGCTCCTGCACGTGCCGAGCAGCGTCGCGCAGTTCGTTTCCGGCGGGTGCATGGTCCTCGGCGCGCTGCTCTACACTCCGGGCCAAGAGTCGTGAGGCCGGGCGACATCGTACTGCAGCCGCTCGCGCTCGACCTCAAGAGCGCGGCAATCGCCCTGCACTACGCCATGCAGTTCGAGCGCCCGCTGTACGCCCATTGCGGCATCCTGATGAGCGTACAGCCCAACGGCGCGCCCAAGCGCATGATTACCGCATCCGGTGGACCGGTGGCCTACCAGGACGCCGGCGCGACCGGCAACATCGTGCGACCCTACCGGTGGAACGATTGGGCGAGCGCGGCACAGTGGCTCGACGGTCAAATCGGCAAGCCCTACGACTGGACGGCGTGGTTCTACGCGGCGATCGAGCCGGTCGCATCGAGGCTTGGGTTCAACCCGAAGACCTCGGACGGCCGCTATGGCATCAGCGCGTTCACGTGCTCGTCGCTCGTTGGCGCGGCGATGGCCAACGACGGCAATCGCAACCCGATTCTCGCACTGCGGACGGTAACGCCCGACGACATCGCGGAGGCGCTCTAGATGTGGAAATACAACGGCCCGGTGGTGACGCCGGAGTTCGCGGCGATCGGCGTCGGCATTGCAGCCCTGGTCGTGACGGCGCTGCTGCTCTCGCATATCGGTTTGCATCCGGCCATCGCGCAGCGGGTGCGCACGTTCTCGCTCGTGCTGCTCGCTGCGTGCATCATCGTCGCGGCACTTGGCTGGATCAAAGCCGGACGCGAGGGCGCGGAAGTCGCGTTCTGGTTCGTGTCCATCGCACTCTGTTCGGCGTTCGCATACGCGCAGGGGGTTTTGACGAAATGAAACGCGAGATCGTGATTACGGAAGAGATGCTCGACCGTGCCTTGTCCGCGATGTTCCTCGATTGGCAGGCGCAGATGTTCGGCGGCTACGATTCACTTCGCAAGGGCATGTACATGGCGCTGCTCGCGGCGCTCGCCGAGGGGGAAGAAACGTGACGATACAAGAACTCGAAGCGCGGCTCGTGCGCCTTAGCCCAGTAGGCTACATGGAAGTCTCGACGCTGGCGGAGGCTCAAGGCGTGGAGATGCTCTGCCCCGGATGCTTCGCGAAGAACGGCGGACCGCGCGGCACGCATATCATCATCGCGTGGTTTCGCGGCCGCGCCGTGCCGGACGATGTGCGTCCCGGCCCCGGCAGGTGGGCTATCTCCGGCTCGACGCGCGACGATCTCACGCTCAATCCGTCGGTTGACGTCGGGTGTTGGCACGGATTCATTCGTGACGGGAAGGCCACCGGTGCATAGGGGCGGCCACGCCGGCGACAAGGACGCGGATACGCAAAGGCCGTTCGTTGTCACCGGGTACGCGCGGAGCACGCGCGGATTTGTCCGGCCCATCTCGATCACGGACACTTGCGCGCCGTGCGTGGCCGGATACCACCAACAGTGCTATAGCAGTTCGTGGGCATCGAAGCAGCGCTGGTGCCCGTGCGGCCGTCGAGAGCACAAGATTCCGAGGAGTGATTCAACGACATGAAGTTCGCATCCGACGTTTTCTGGCGCGAGTTCCACGTGACGCTGCGCGTCTTGCTCGTCGTCGCGGCGGTGACGGCTATCGGCTTTTGGTTCCTGCACCGCGTAGCGCCGCCGCCGCAGCCCGTTCACGGCCCGGTCGCCGTGTTCACGCCCAACCCGCTAGAGCACACGGTGCAGGCGCTCGTCCAGGCCGACCAGCTGCTCGCAGCGGGCACGGCGTCGCGCGCGCCCTACCTGCAGCAGCCGGCGATCGCCGTCATCCGCAGCAGCGGCATCGCGCACGGCCTCTCCGACGCGCAGATCGGGCAGCTGCTGGCTGCGCTGCGGCCGCGTACCGTCGAGGCGATCGCCGTTCACTCCGCGCTCGCTGCTCCGACGCCCGCGCCGACTCCGAGCGATCTGCTTTTCCAGCAGGTTTACAACGCCGACTATGCCGCCACAACGCACGCGCTCAAGGATACGACGATCAAGACGGACGTGCATATCACGCGCCAGGAAGTGCCGACGTCGCGCGTCGGCTCGATCATCGGGAGCAGCGGCGACGGCCTCTCCTACGGCATCCTGCGGCGTTCGCAGTACGAGATCGATCTCGGGGCCGTGCAGGTGGGATCTCATATCGCGCCGGTCGCGGCGCTCGTATACTGTCTGCCGCATACGAGCGCCTGCATCGGGCCGAGCGTCGTCGTCAATCGCGGCGCGAAGGTGGGTGTGAGCGCGTTAGTGAAGTTCTGACCTGCGTCCTAGCCATCGGCCTCCATGTCGGAGGCCTTTTGTTTTTCGTGGGCGCGCGTACACTGAGCGCTCTCACGGCTCCGTCGGCTGCAGTGGCGCCGTTTGACCGCGACTCCGCAATCAACCAAGGAGAGCGAGCGATCTCGTCGGCGCTGCCCCGGAAACCTGCCCCCGAATGTGGCGAGAACGGCCACTTATCCACACCCAGGAGCGCCCATTTCACGAGGCGGTCGAGCCAGCACCGCATGGCGCGGACGCCTGTTAATCAGCGGGTCGCTGGTTCGAGTCCAGCATCCGGAGCCATCTAAAACCCCGTCAAATAAGGATTTCGGCGGGGTTTCTTCATTCCTATCGACTGCTTTGTCCGGGCGTTGGCCCCCAAATTGCCCCCCATTTGTTCGACCCTCTGACAAGAGCCGCTCAACGTCTTCGGCGGCTTCACGCTGCAGCGAGGGGAGCGCGTGCTGGTAAATGTCCATCGCGATCGTAACCGTCGCGTGGCCGAGTCGCTCGCTTACAATCTTCGGGTGCGTGCCCGCCGCCAACATGAGCGTTGCCGCCGTGTGGCGCAGATCGTGAAAGCGCACGTTCGGTAATCCGGCACGCCGCAACAGTGGCTTGAACGAGCGCCTCGTCAGATTGCTGGCGCGTAGGGCGTCGCCGTGCGGCGTGCAAAAGACCGATGCTCCGAGGTGCCCTTCGGCTTCCATGCGCTCGCGGTGAGCACGCAGGACCTCCAACGTTCCTGCTCCGAGCGGAATCGCGCGGCGCGAGGTGCGCGATTTGGTCGGTTCCAGCGTCATCGTATGCTGGTCGAGCTGCCGAACGACTTGCAACGTCCCGGTGCGGAGGTCGAGATCATCCCACTGCAGCCCGAGCAGTTCACCCTGGCGCAACCCGGTATGGATCGCAAGCCAATAGAGCGCGTGGAGCCGGTCAGCCGTTGCCGCAACGAGGAGGGTGCGAACCTGTGCGGGCGTGAGCACCTGCATCTCCTTGCGTTCCACCCGCGGCCGCGAGACACCAACGGTCGGGTTCGAGCCGATGAGCCTCATCTGCACCGCCTGGCTCAGCGCGCGCCGCAGGATCACGAGCGCGAGTTCGCGGGTGCGCGGTGTGGCCGTCGCGCCGCCGCCGACGATCACGTGCTGGATCATGGCTGCAGTCAGCCGCAGGAGTTGCACATTCGCGAGCCGCGTGGAGAGAACGTGGTGCGTGACGATGCTGCTGTAGAGTCGATAGGTCGAGTGCCGCAGCGACGGCTTTGCCACGTTTGTAAGCCAGTACTCCAAGAACTCTCGCAGGCTCGCGCGCTGCGGGCGCCCCGACTCACCACGCCCGAGGCGTGCCTTGAGTGCATTGAGTTTGTCGAGCGCGTCGGCTCGCGTGCGGCCATGCAGTTCCGCTCGGTCGCTGAAGCCTGTGATCGGGTCTTCGTAACGCAGGCGTGCGCGCCAGCGTCCGTCACGGATTTGCGCGATGGAGCCTTCTCCGTTGGCGCGTCGTTGTTTGCCCATCTAAATTGCACTATACCACACGACCTTGGCGACGTGGCAAGGGACACCGTGCTTCGCTTTCTATGGGGCAGACGCCAGCAGACGCTTGAACAGCACGGCACTCCGCAGATTTCTTACTGCAGGTATCGTGCGTTAGACCCGCTTGACCCAGAACGGTTCTATTAGACCCAGAATGGTTCTATTAGACCCAGAACGGTTCTATTAGACCCAGAACGGTTCTATTAGATCCCGAACGGTTCTATTAGACCCAGAACGGTTCTATTAGACCCAGAACGGGTCTAACGGATGTGCATTCTGTTGCAAAGCGACGGCCGACGCGGTTGATGGGTGCACACTGTAGCCCTACAGCGCGCGTCTTTTTTCCCCGCCACAACTGTGATAAATTCATTTTGTGCCGACGTATCACCACTACACATCACTCAGCACAAAACGCACGAGCGCGCGTCCGTTGACCCGATCGTGCGGCGCGGGGTATGATTTTTTGGCGGCGATTACTGCCGCAGATTGGAAAACCATGCAAAAAAAACGAGTCCCGCCGGTTGCGCCCGGCGGGACCCCCGCAGCCCCCGCCACTAAGCAGAGCCTACAGCCTCACGTTAGCACACCACCGGGTGTCCGTATAGCCTCGCTGGACGGGCTCGGCGATGAGACGCTGCTGCGTCTCACTGACGTGGCCCACATCCTCGCGGAGGATTACTCAACGTCGTACCGCCGCGTATCGACCGGCGACGTGCCGAGCATCCGTCTGGGTGCGCGCTCGCTGAGGGTACGCGCTGGCGATCTGCGCGCCTACCTGGCTGCACGGGAGCGGCGGCGCGACGACTCGGTACCGACCCCCTGGGGTGCGCGACATGCATCGTGATATGCAGAGCATCGCGGCCGAGGCCATTGATAGGCGCGGGTCCTCCCAATGGGGGCCACGCTCCCGGTCGCCGCACAGCTCGCAGGCCCCCGGGTGCAGCCTCCCGGGCCGCATGTACATGGCTACGTACGCCCGGGCGTTGCGCACCGCCCGCTGCTCGGACGAGAATCTTCGCATCTGCTCGCGCACCTGCACCTCGAAGCAGTGCAAGTCTTCGAGGGTTTGGAACCGCAGGTGCTCGCTCTGCTCGGCGTTCGTCAGCAAGCCTATCGGCCGTTCGCATAGGCCGAAATTGAGGATATATTGCGCGCACGATGTTCGGAATCTAAGACTGAATCCAACGAATGATAGCATCATAGATGGCCACCCAAAAACCAGCTTCGAAACAAGCAACAGCATCCACGTAGATATGCCTTGGGGCCCCACGCCGGTCAACGACGCCCCAAATACGCCTGCGGACTGGGATTGGTTCGATGACCAAACGCCCGCTCTCGACCGATCGCCTCGGGGGCCAAAGCGTCGTCGAGATAAGCGGATCCGTGCCTGGGTCACGGAGGAAGAGTACACGGCGGTCGTGACGCGCGCCGGCATGATGACAAGCGGCGACATCGGCGAATACGTGCGCCGGCGCTGCCTCGGCCAACGCCTACACGCAAACGTTGGTGGGCACGCCGTCGGCATCCTGATGCGCGTGGCGCGGGCAGTTGCCGAGCGATATCCGGCCGATCGGGAGTTCCACGACGAAATCATTAGCGCGATCGAGGCGGCCGGGCTCGCCGCAAACCTATGAT
>JAEHJW020006572.1_pt1 | contig 42070 bp, 62 predicted proteins | sample 9271431 | NCBI WGS metagenome assembly JAEHJW02 | reverse complement strand
TCACGTTTTTCTCCCTTTCAGTGGGGTGACGGTGGTCTGGGTCATCTCGGGTACCGGTGGCATCGCAGCGACAGCTTTCTCGATCGCCTCGAGTTCCGGATAACGCCGAAATCGGTCTCGGCGGTTTTGCTCGGCGAGCGCCTGGATTCGCCCTGGCGACCAGAATGTCGGGACTTTGCGGAATGGATCGATCATTCAATCCTCCATGCATTGATTGCGCGGATGATCGCAATACACGGGTGGTCTGCGAGCACGGTCAACGCGCGCCCATGGGACGTCACGCGATAGGCGCGGCCTGGGATAATTGGACGCGCGGAGATTCCGGTCATGCGCATGGCGCGCCCTCCGCTTTCTCGATCGCGGCGATCGCGAGTTCCACGAAGCGCGCCGGAAGGTAGGAGTCGGTGCTGAAGGGCTTCAGCGGGCCGCGCACTTCGGCGACGATCGTCCGGAGCGCATCCAGCATGTCAGGAGCGGCTCCGATCAGTCGCGCATCCGTCTCAGATCCTGTCGTGGCCACCAGCTTCGCGGGCTCACCGGAATCCTGCTGCGTCACGAACCAGCATCCATCGCGCACCGCGATGGTTCGCCATTCATGCTTGACCACGTCCATCATCGACCTCCCTTTTCTTCAGATGAGGGCCAGCTGCACCGGCTGATGCCCGCTGCCCTCTTTGCCTGTTGCCGCCGTCTTTCTTGATGCCTGTGCGGAGCGGCGAAGGGCGATTACCAAGGCCGGATTTTCCATGGCCGCTTCGAATGTCCAGCCGAGCGTTTCAAGTGCGGACCGCGCGAAGGCGACAGACATCTCTTGTTCGGTCACCGGTTCGTCCATCGCGACATCCTCCATTCCAGATAGGGTGCGCGTCCTACTCCTCGGTACAATGCGATTTCCCGATCACACTTCCCTTGGAAAGGACGCGCATGAAAGACAACAATCCGCTCGACCTGCATTTGGAAATCAATAAACTGAATATCCCTGCGGACGTACGCGATGCAACTATCTTCGTATCGGATACCCTGCTGATCGCCTGGAAGTCTGCGCAATCGATATTCGGCGAACGGGCATCTCCCGAGGTTGCGCTTGCCATATTCGATAGAATCGAGACGCGAATGCATTCACAGTCATCCTTCTCTATCGCGCCGCAGGTGCACGGGACGTAGTGGCAGGTGAAGGGGATTCTGACCATCTTGGTCTCAATCCTCTTCTCACTATTCCTTCCTGGCGCAGCGTCTTCCCCGGCACCGCACGCGCAGAGGGCATAGCAGTTCGTAAAAGGGATCCGCACCGATCTGACATGGCTTTGGATGGCGCGGGTTATCTCTGTCCTGCCGGGAATGCTCATGCTTCTCCCTCCGATCTATATTTTGTGCTGTCCGGCGCATCCTGTTTCTTGCGCCGCCGACCTCGTTGCTGCTACCGCCTGCGCCCTGTCGCGCTGGCCATCATGCGATGGGGGAAGATTACCCGTAGGTAAATAATATGTCAATACCCGCAGGTAAAGTTATTGAATGGACCGTGCGCCAGATCAAGAAAGAGGGGGTAGAAGATAAGCGGGCCAGCCGCGAATTGCATATGCACAATAATTATTGACTATTGTTATTTATGTACATACAATAATGAATATGGAAATCGCCTATGATTCGACCAAAGATGCCGCCAACATCGCCAAGCATGGCGTGTCGCTTGCGCTGGCGGCGGATTTGGAATGGGGGTCGGCGGTGATTTGGTCTGATATGCGATACCAATATGGCGAAGCGCGCATGGCCGCGATCGGTTATATTGGACTGCGCCTGTATTATGTGGCCTTTGTAGACCGCGCCGAGTGCCGGCGCATCATTAGTCTACGCAAGGCCAACCAGCGAGAGGTGAAACGCTATGCCGAAGCTTAAACCTGGCACCATTGTGCCCACTCCGGATGAAGATGCGGCCATCACGGCGGCGGCAATGTCCGATGCTGATGCAGTCCCCTTGACCGATGCGGAATGGGAAGCTGTCAAGCCGACGCTTAAGCGGGGCCGGCCATTTGCCGTCATGACTAAGGAGCGTATCACGATCCGTTTGTCGCGCGAGGTTGTGGCGCAGTTCCGCGCTACGGGGCAGGGATGGCAGACCCGCATAGACGAAGCGCTCAAGGAGTGGATGCGCGAGCATCGCCCGTGATGTGTTTGCGGGCCATCATTTCATGGTGGAAAAGGAGCAAGGGAGAAGGGATAAGAAGGACAACAAAAAACCCGCCGGAGCGGGTTTTGGCGATGACTGGAACCGGATGAACTCCGCTCCCGCGAACTGGATTTGCGAATTATTGCTTACTGACCGCCGTCGACGGAATCATTGGGGGCGTCGCGGGGCGCCTGCTCACGAATTATGACGAAGCTGCCGGGGATGATTTCATCCTCCGTTTCCGCCTCGATCTGCAGCTTGCTAGTTTCTGTGACGACAAAAGGAGATAGGACAATTACGGCTACCAAGGTGGCCCGTCCGAGATTATTGTCCTGTGAGGCCCGCAGATGGCTTGGCGTTATCCTCTCGAGGGGCAGCATGCTCTCTGCGGCGATCTCGGTATTGAGCTTTGCTCGAACGACCAGCCGAGCAAACGGCCGGTCTATAGGAGTGAAGACGCGAATATGCGCGCAGAATTTCGGGAGCACGATCGGAAATTTCTCGACGATGACCTGATCACCGTAGCAGCCCATGAGCGAAAATTTGTTGCCCACTTCCTGCCTTATATCGTCGCAAAATTGCGCGACGACAAATCTGCCGGTATTAGTTTGATTGCCCACGAGTGCTCCGTTGGTTTGTGATGGCGCGGAAAACTCGGTCCGCCTCGACACCAAGCGCTGTGGCGATCTTCGAGATCATATCTGTGCTCGGGTCGGCCTGCCCGAGTTCAAGCCTGGCGATGTATGACTGGTATGTGGACGCTCCTTCTGCCAAACGGGTTTGCGAAAATCCGGCGGCTAGTCGTAGCGCGCTAAGCGTCTCCGGTTCATCTGCATAGAAAGTTCTGGCGATATTCCGTCTCGCATCCGCGAGATGGCGTGCCATCTCTGGGTCGCTTTCATACTCGCTGAGCAAAGACGTAAGACTTGTCGTATTTGCCAGAGAGGCGGGGGGGGCGGCCGAAAATTCGAGGCAAATGATGGGCGCGACGGAGTCCGTTGTGGGGCTAGAGAACTCGCCAATCAGTAAGGATTCTGCGGCCGCAGTCGCTGTCGAGCTCATAGTCGAAATCCTCCTTGTGAATTATGCCAAGCACTACAAGTTGCATGGTATTCCACTGGTAGCCATAGACGATCCTATAGCCCGTTGCTGGCGTCTCAAGTGCGCGGAAGCGCCAGAGACTTCCGTGCTGTTTGGCGTTTTGCCACCGTTTAACGTTGACGACAAAACGACCGAACTTATTACTGCCGCGTGTCGTTAGCTTATCAATGAAGGCAGGGTCTGCATTCATTTGTTCCAGCACGGCTAATATGGTTGCGGCAGCGGCTATATCAATGATTCGCAACCCCGCCAGGTCGACCAACGCATGGGCATGTACGTCAATTTTTCGAATGCGCATTATACGATCATAATACACTATAGTATATAGACGGACGCGTTGGCAGCGCGACTGGCAGACGGGGTGCCCTCATGCGCATGTATCCGGATCAATATGAAGCGGCCCAGCGGTTTACTCCGCATGATCGCATGTATGCGCGGTGCGGTCACGATGAAAGGTCCGTGGGCGTGTCAAAGTCATGAGAATGCCCCGCAGCTGGGCTGTCCCCAGCGTGCCTTAGCAATAGCCAGAAGGCCCACCCAATTGGCCCGAAATACAATAGGCCGCTCATAGCAGCCGATGTCGAAATGCGGAGAACCAATTGTGTTTGCGCAAAACCCGGCAGAGCTCCGGATACGCCGAATCCGAGAGCTAGCAACCAAAAAACTGCACAAGCCATCAGATCGAACAAAAGCCTATTGAGGGCCCCCTTCTCATGCAGAAATTTGAGAAGGGGTGTCCCAAGCAGGGCATATACAAGTGCGGTGAGCGCAACCGCCAGGCCTGCCATGCTTGCGGCAACCGGCGAGATTGTGGCCGCGTAGCTATTCCACTCCGCGGGGCCGACATTTCGGGAATGAGGCCAGATCAGCCCGGAGAGATACCAGCCCGCAATTGCTGCCAGAAATAAACCGAACTTATGCCGCCTAGGGACCAAAGAAAGCCTTGAGGTCCTCCGCGCAGGCGTCTTTTGCTCGGGCGAGCCCGGCGAACATTGACTGCGGGTCGGGGCGTCCATTTTCGAGGAGGTCGACATCGAAGCCTTTTGTTATACGGTCCAGGATCAGGTCGATGATCTCATTATCCTCGGCCATGGTTACCCTGGCAACGCGTGTCCCTCCAAATTTCGACAGCTTAACCATGGCGTTCTTCATTGGTTCGAGGAGTCGCCCCCCGATTTCTGCAGTCAGCGTCATTTTCAGGCGTGCCGCGTCGGAGTCGCTAAACATCCTTACGCAGTCCCCGAGAAACGCACTTTGTTCGGCCAGGCCAGCCGGCGGGCGTTTGAACGAGATTTCAAGCTTCTTGACGGTGCCACCATGCATAAGCTTTGAATATGAATCTTCACTGAGGACGGGCATTAGCGCGCGCTTTTTGTAATGCGGCTTATTCAGATATGCCTGGAAGTGACTGCGGCTCCCGGCGTTTCTATTTCGCTGGAGCACGAGGAGATTTATGTCAGGATAGAATAGGAAGTGGCTCTTATCAACTAGACCGTGTCCCGGGAGTAATTCGACGTCTGAGTCATTGCCCCTTTCGGTCGCTTGCTCTGGAGTTTCGCCGTGGCGCAACCTTCCAAATACGGCCATGAACACGCTGTGGTCGCGATTCGCTCGAATACTCCGTATCTGATGCTTGACGTCTGAATCGCTCCCCAACGCGTAGGCGGGCGCATGGTTCCCGCTATATTCCATCAACAGCTTACGGAAAGCAGCGCTTTCCCGGTCGCTATCCTCTTCAAAGCAAAAGAAGTCCGCCGTATATGATCGTTTTTCTGAGGCCATCGTGGTCGCTTGTGCCCTCCCGGCATATAGTTAGTTCGTCAAAGTTTCCTTCCCGCCCAAATCCACACCACACGCCCGCGCACATCTACCTCTTCCAACTCTTTATGTGGCACACGTTCGGGCTCATAGATAGGGTTGTCCGATTTGATGATCAGCCCTCCGTCCCGTGTGCGCTGCAGCCGCTTGACCATTATTTCGGGTTCTGCCGTGTTCGCGCGAGCCAGGATGTAGACGCCATCCACGTCTGCCTGGTGGATTCCTGTGTCCACGACGAGCAGATCGCCGCTATGCAGCGTCGGCTCCATTGAATCGCCATAGGCTTCGATTACGGCTAGATTGCCTCTGTTCGTGATCGCGGGCAGTTCGCGCCGAATCCAGTCGATCGTGACGGTGATTGACCCCACGACATATTCGCTTGCGGGTGCTAGGCCGCCGCCACCTCCCTTCGCGCGCCCGTTGAGGTGAGGGATTGGGAAGGTCGCGCATTCGGTCGCGTGCGATTCAGGCTGCACATGGTCTTCTGGGGCAAAAAAAGATTCCCGGGTGATATCTCCGTCGAGCCCTCCGCGTCGGAGATTTTCGCGGATATGTTGGATATCCGATACCAGTTTAACGCGCACCCCTTTTCGGAGTGCGATGGTCACCCCGGCGGGGCCGATCCATCCTGGACATACGGCTTCTATCTTCCCTATGGTCTCTGGGCCGAAACCTTTGTGTTGTGGCGTTGATGGGTCTGACAGAAGGCGCGACAGGTACGTTTCTTTAATTCCGCTTGCTCGCGAGAAGGCTGCGTTATTGCCGCCAAATTGCTTAGCAATTGCTGCTTTTAGCGCAGCACGCATCATGTCTTGATCGATATCCCCTTCCATTTTCGAATTGTTATTCTCTTTTACCTCTGAGTAAATACGCCTGCTGGTATTGACGATATTTACCCGTGGGTATATATTGGCTTCCATGAACACGCTACGCCTTTACCTGAATTCGTTGCCGCCGCAAGCGCAAAGTGCTTACGCCGCCCGCTGCCAAACTACCATCGGCTATCTGCGCAAGGCGCTCTCGAAGGGGCACAGCTTGGGCGGGGCGCTCTGCCGCCGTCTTGACGAGGAGTCCGGTGGCCGCGTGCGGCGCGGCGATTTGCGCCCCGATATCTGGCCTGAGCTTGCCGAACCTGCACCGCATGCCGGCGAAGACCGCCGCTCCGGCCAGGACCGGCGCGACGGCGAAAGGAGAGAGAGCGATGCCTCCTAGTCGCTTCCCGATCCCGCTCAATGTTTCCGGCTTCATGCATATTGACGGCTCGATAGAGCTGCAGATCGGGTTGCCGGACGGTGATGAAAGCCGGGTTGAACTCGCGTTGCGCAGCGCTGCGATCGATACCTCGGGCGAACGTGAGCACATCGCCAATCTGGTTCTGGAAAGAGCGCTCACAACCGAATCGTCGTTAGCCATGTATGCAGTGACCCAAGCGTCCCCGGCAGATGCTCAAGCCCTAGCGCGACCAATCGGTCGATCATGGTTTTTGACGCCTCGGCAGGAACGTCTCGCAAAACTCTACGAAGCGCGCTTTTCTCGTCCTCGGTGCCTGGCATGCGATCAATGTGCGCGCCAATCAGCTGACGAATGGACTCATCGTGAATCTTGATCGTCACGACGCCCAGAATCGCGCCCAGGCCTCCGTCTTCGGCAAGGAAATCGAGGCCTCTCGACGTGATCGATGGAAGGCCGCACGCGATGCTTCCGTCCAATCCGACATCGAGGTAGACATCAATGAGGCCATGGCCTTTGAGGTAGGCGAGATTGGCCTCGTAGGCGCGTTCGGATTCGATAGCTTCAAGGAATTCGCGACTGTCCCACGGAGCTGGAAATGCGTCGGCCATGCGCGTGAGCATCAGCCGTTGCAGTTCTCGGTCAATCATCATCAATACCTCCCTGGGTGCGTTATGAGGAGTCCGGTGGCCTCATGCGGCGCGGGGATTTGCGCCCTGATATCTGGCCCGATCTTGCCGAGCCTGCACCGCATGCCGGCGAAGACCGCCGCTCCGGCCCGGATCGGCGCGAAAGAGAGAGGAGGGAGGATCATGAGCGCTAATGCTTCGTCGATGTCGGCGCTTCGAGCACGCTGGCAATCAGAGATTGAAGCTCTGGATCGTTTGAACTCGCGGGACGAGCTTTCATTGCGACGATTTTCAACGCTGACCTCATCAGCCGCTCCCTCCATTCGCTCTGACCATGCATTGCCTTCATCGCGTCCGTTCCGGACAGGATTCTTTTTAGGGTGGTGGCTGGGTCGGCTTGTTCTGCGATGGTCCCGGCGATGATCGCGAAAGAGTCCTCAATGGCATTAACCAGAGCATTCAGTTCTTCGAGTAGCTTTTTTGATTCCATGATGGTCCTTTTTTGGAATAAAGACTTCGATTATCGCCGCGCCGGCGAAGATCGGTGCTCCGGCCGCGAAAGGGGAGGGTAGCGGCGCATGACCAAGTGCAAGATCGTGATCCGCGCCGAGGCCGACAGGCTTCTCGACGTGCTGCGCGAGATCGAGGGCTTGCGGAAAGGTGCTTCTTTTCTGGGCGCCGGTTGTCTACTGTCCGCCGAGCTTTCCGATCTCCTTGCGCAGCCGGTCCTCGACACGTCGAAGTTCGTTCGTGTCGACAGCTTGCCTGCCGCAAATGGGGCAGGCGACGTGCTTGTCTCGTTTCAGCCATCCGATCTTCTGCTCGAGCTTCTTTCCGCACTTCGGGCACGGAATTTGGATCGTGGTGTAATCGAGATTGAAGGCCATGGAGGCTCCTCCCAGTGATTAAGGTTTTGGTTTGGCGATCAAATCTTAACATGGCTGCGAGCCTCCGCCTCTTATGGGATACGACGGTGACATCGTAACCGTCGCCACTGATAACTGCAGAAAAACAGCGATAAGAGGTCGTATCAGTGAATATCGGTAAAGATCAAATCCAGCTCACGCTGGACCTGGAAATGGGTCTCACGGACCGCTATAGGTCAACCAAGGAAGTCGTCGCGGCCGGCGTCTATCGGCGCGGCCTGAAGCGCACCGCGGCCGACCTCGACGTCGCGCCCGGCAATCTGTCCGTCCAGTTGTCCGGGGATGGCCAAAGGCATTTCGACCTCGACCAGCTGGACCGCTATATCGAGATCACGGGCGACAAAACCCCGATCTATTACCTCCTGGCGAAACATTGCCACGATCAATCCGGAGAGCGCGAGGAAGCGCTCGGCCGCGTCGAAGAGATCTTGAGAGACCTCACGGCAGCGGTGGCGGACGCCGGGATCGCGAAGAAAAAGACGAAAAAGGCTTGATGCCCTGACAGGCCGGAAAGACGGCAACAAGAAAAAATCAAGAAGATAGGGAGACCATGAAGATCAACTCGCCTGCCTGCAGCCTTTGCCCGGTCATCCAAGACCGGGGCACACGGCAGGTTTTGCCCGACGCGCTTTCTCCCCTTTGGCGCGATCGGGCTTTTTTATTGTCCGTCGCGGCGGATGGCGCGAAACGCCTGAATTCTAGAATAGCAGCCGCCGCGTTTTCCTCAACCCCGGAAGGAGCCGCGCGGTGAACGATCTCCAGCTCGAGATTCTCCAGGTCCTCGACAAGGCCGAGCAACCGATGACCTTGAAAGACCTCTACCCCAAGTGCCAACTGGCGGCGGACGCCGTCGCGGTGGCGAACGCGACATCGTGGCTCGCCAGGAATAGCCTGGTTGGCCGGGAGAAGCGAAAAGGGATTGGGCCGGGCGGCTTCGTAATGGCCTATTCGATCAACGACGCGGGCAAAGAGGCCTGCAAACAAGGCATCCGGCCTCCCGAGTCGCCGGAACAACCGGAGCCCGCGATTCCCCTGGCGCGACAAACGCACGCGCCCGAGGTCGCCGCGAAGTCTCCGCCCCGCGCGGCACCGGAACCGCGTTCGCCGCGCCGCCCGCCCTCGGCCGCACCCCCCCCCGATATGGGCCCGTCGTTCGCCGTCGATCATGGTGGTCAGCTGTCGATCCGGCGCGACGGAGCGACCCTGCGTCTGTCTCCGGCCGAGGCGCTTGAACTATTGCGGTTCATGCACGCGGTCGAAACGGTCTTCGAAGAAAAACAAGAGAAAAAGGAGCAATGATGTCGACAGTGTCAACCCCCCTTCGCGAAGTGCCACGCCCGGCCGACGCGATGACAAGCGCCGCGCCCCTCAAGGAATGGAACCTCTGGACTACGCTGAGGGAAATCGAATTCGTGGACGGCCTCGGCGGCCACGCTCCCGCCGTCACCACTGACCGGATCCGTCTGCTCGAGCTCTACCGGGAGTCGATCCCGAGCCGAAGGAAGTGGGATGGCATTGACCACGAGGAGGTCACGCGGCACGTCGACGCGCTTCTCGCCGAGCTTAGGGGAAAGCAGCCGCGCCGGCGCGCTAAATGACGAAAATAGACACCGACGCGCTCATCGCGCGGACCGACATCGTTGAGCTGATCGGCCGGTACGTAAAACTCCGGAAGGACGGCGCGGAATACACGGCGTGCTGCCCATTCCACTCCGAGAAGACCCCATCTTTCAAGGTCAATCCGGAGAAGCGCTTCTATCACTGCTTCGGGTGCGGCGAGCACGGGAACGCGATCGACTTCCTGGTCAAGCACCAATGCCTCTCCTTCAAAGAGGCATGCGTTTCCCTCGGCGCGGAAGTGCCTGAGTCGCCCGCGTCAGCCGGTGCTGAACAACGCGAAGAGACGCCCGGCGGCGAGAAGAAGCGCACGCCGTGGCGTGTCCTCTCCCCAGTGCCGACGGACGCTCCAGAACCGCCGCGGGCCCATGTAGTGCGGGGACGTCCCCAGGCGACATGGTCCTATCGGGACGGCGCTGGCGCGCTCCTGGGAGTGGTCTACCGGTTCGTCAAATCGGATGGCGGGAAGGATGTGCTTCCGTGCGTCTACGCCGAAGATCCGGACTCTGCCGAGCGCAAATGGCGCTGGCTCGCGTTCCCGGAACCGCGGCCGCTATACGGCCTCGAGCGTCTCAGCGATGCGGGCCTCAAGCGCCCCGTCCTCGTGGTCGAGGGCGAGAAATGCGCCGACGCCGCCCACCAGGCACTCGCGCGGTGGTTCGACGTGGTGAGCTGGCCCGGCGGCGGGAAGGCAGTAAAGAAGGCTGACTGGGCGCGTCTCGGCGGCCGGAAGATCGTCATCTGGCCCGACTGTGACGACAAGAAGGACCGTGCCGGTGCACCGATCGGGGAATTCGAGCAGCCTGGCTGGAAGGCCGCGAACGCAATCGCTGAGATCCTCGCGGCGCTCGGATGCGACGTGCGCCTGGTCGAAATCCCGAAACCCGGCGAGAAGCCGGACGGCTGGGACGTCGCCGACGCGGTTGCCGAAGGGCTGACGGGCGACGCTTTGCGCGACTGGGTTGTCTCGCGCCTGCGCAAGCCTGCGGTCGAGGACTCCGCCCCCCCTCACACGGCTGGCGCTGGGCCGGATGGAGAATGGCGCCGAGAGTTGATCCGGAAGCCAAACGGCGCTCTCGAGAGCTGTCGCGAAAACGTCTACATCTATGCCAAGCATCATCCATCGCTGGCGAACCAGATCGCGCTCGACGAGTTCAGCAACGCGATCGTGCGCACCGGGGCGTTGCCTTGGGATCATACACCGGGCGAATGGTCCGACGTCGACGATCTTCGCATGGGTCTCTGGCTCGCCCAAAACGCCGACATGCTCCTGCGCGCGGTGGATGCGGTACGCGGCGGCATCGTCATGGCGGCGCACGATCGGCGCGTGCACCCGGTGCGAGACGCTCTCGACGCGATGAAATGGGATGGTGTCGGCCGTGCCGCTTGCTGGGTCGAAAAAGGACTGGGGGTTCCAAGCTCGGAGTATGCGCGCCGCGCGGGAACAATGTGGCTCATCATGATGGTTGCGCGCATCTATCGCCCAGGCTGCAAGGCGGACACCGTCCTGGTGCTGGAGGGCCCCCAGGGGGCAAAGAAATCGTCCGCGCTGAAGGTCCTGACCGGCGAAGCCTATTTCGGCGACACCCCTTTCGTCATGGGCGACAAGGACTCTTTTATGGCACTGCGAGGCCGCTGGCTGTATGAGATCGCCGAACTCGATTCGCTGAACCGCGCGGAGGTCACTCGCGCAAAGGCGTTTCTCTCCTCGGCGGTCGATTCCTACCGCGCGCCCTATTCCCGCAGCTACGAGGATCACCCGCGGCAGTGTGTTTTCGCTGCCACCACCAACCAGTACGAATATCTTCGCGATCTCACGGGCAATCGCCGGTTCTGGCCGATCCTGGTGGGGAAAATAGACCTCGAATGGTTGGCCGCCCAGCGCGAGCAGTTGTTCGCGGAGGCGGTTCATTTGTTCAAGTCCGGTGAGCCGTGGTGGCCAGAGGAAGAGGAGTTCAACCGTCTTTTCAAGCCGGAGATCGACCATCGCATGCTCGACGATCCGTGGATCTCCGCTATACAGGCGTGGCTGGCGGAGCCCGAGGTGGCCCTGGATGTGCGCCCCGACGGCAACGGCGTCTCGGTCCTGGACGTCCTATCCAAGGCCATAAAGATGGAAGTGTCCAAGATCGGCGCGGGTCAACAGGAGGCGAAGCGGGTCGGCACGATCATGGCGATGCTGGGGTTCCGGCGCGTGAAGAGAGGCAGCAAGGGCCGAAGGCAATGGGTCTACATCCATCCGGACGATCCGGCACCAGGCGACGAAGAGCCCCTCCCGGTATGAGCACGGGTGTGACGGGGGAGATCATGGCTTCCGACGGAATCGGGAGAGATTTGAAACATCGGATACGGGCGAGAGCGCACGTTCTCGCCCAGCAGAGGTACGAAGAGCTTGTGGCGGCCATGCTGCGCGATGATCGCGTCACAAGCGGGATCGTCCGTCCGGAGGACTGGTCGGACGCTGTCGAATCGAATGACGAGTTCATCTCGTCGATGACGGAGAGCTGGAAAGCGTGAAGAGCAATTGGGCGAAAGCCAGCCGCGCAGGCCTGCGTCCGCGTGTCTTACTGCCAGGGATGGGGAACTTTGGGACCGGGTGTCCCAATGGCCCGAAAAGGTCGGGACACCGGAAAAGCGCTGCCGATGCTGATTTCGGACGAGGTGTCCCATTGAATCTATTGAATGGGACACCAATGGGACATCTCGCAAGACGGCTCCCAATGCCGGTTTGCGGGAGGTGTCCCATTCAGGCCCTCGCACGTGGGCACGCACATGCCCGCGGGTGAGGGGGCGCGCCAGCGAGCATGTGTGCGCGCACACACGCGATTGGGACACATGGGACATCAAGGGAAAAAAGAGAAAGGATGGATGAGGGAGAAGATGCCGCAGGTCTCGGCGTTCATAGACGATCTCCGGAAGGCCTTCGGGCCGGCTGAGGTCGACAGCTGGATCCGCAAGGGTTTGCGGGACGGGACTTTCCGGGCCAGCGAGGATGGCCACGTGATTGGGACCGACGCGATGGAGGAGAAATGAACGGGTACCGCTGTCCATTGGCGAGACTCCAGCCGACCCGGCCGGACGTGGAGCAAATCAAGCGGGACGGGTGGCGCAAGGAGAAGATCCTCGTGGTGTCCCTGGATGACAGTAGGCTGGACGGATTTCAGCGCGAGTTCGTGCGCCAGATCGGCGATCTGCTTTATGGAGGAAAACACAAATGACAAAAGCGAAGGATCGGCAGGTCGCGGGCGACCATTACAAGACAATGGGCGTGGAACCATGGGACGTGATCGACACGTGGCCGCGCGAGCAGCGAATCGGCGCGTATCGCGCCGGCGCACTGAAATACCTGATGCGCATGGGCAGCAAGGACGAAAGCGTGCAGGAGATCGCCAAGGCCACTCACTACCTCGAGAAGCTGCTCGAGGTACTGAAGGAGAGCGCGCATGTCTCCTGAGCGCCTCGACTGGCATCTGTGGAATTGGATGGAGTGGATGCATCGCGCGCCAGCAGGAATGGGATACAAGGTTTCGGCACTCATGGCGGTGAGCGGAAGCAGGGATTTCGACGACATGGTCGACGACTGCGATCAGAGGTGCGCGGAAGCGGTCGATGCCGCGATCTCCGATCTCGCCCATGCGGAGCAGGCGGCAATCAGGCATCGCTGGCTGGGGGAATCATGGAGATTCCCTCGAGACAATGAGACGATCCTGCTGAAGCGCGGCACCGATAAGCTGGGAGAGGCCTTGGACGCGAGGGGGATTTACTGATCGCTATGAAAAAGCGCTTGCAACCATCACGGGCTGGTGTTAAATTTCGTACCACTGCCCGAGTTGCGCCCAGAATTCACAGAAGCCCCTCCATCGCGAGGGGCTTTTTCATTTCCGAGCCGCGATGATCAAGATCGACATTCGCCCCGATCTCCGCGCTGTTGAGCGCGAGCTCTCGCGGCTGGAAAACGGTCTCCGCGACCGGGCGATGACTGCCGCGATCAACAAAACGGGCGATAAGGCGCGCGCCGAGATGACGCGCCAGATCACGTCTGAATTCAGCATCAAGGCACGCGATGTGCGGGCGCAGCTGATCCTGCGGCGCGCGAGTGTCAAAGGCGCGGGATTTGTCGCCGAACTGGAGGCGTTCGGCCGACGCGGCGGCAAGCGAAGCATGAACGTGATTCATTTTCGTGCGCGTCAGACCGCACAGGGCGTCACTGTGCAGATCAAGAAAACCGGTGGACGCAAGTTGCTCAAACATGCGTTCATTGGCAATCAAGGACGCACAGTGTTCATGCGTGCCGGAAAGCAGCGATTGCCGATTCAAGCCGTGGAAACGATCGACGTTCCCCAGATGTTCAACACGCGGCGCATCAACACAGCAGTGCTCGCAAAGATCAAACGGGAATTGCCGGTCGAATTCGAACGCGCGCTCAGCATGCTCGCCAGGAGGGGGCGATAGACCTCTCGCATAGGGAGGTCAGGCGCGCGGGGCGCGGGGTCCTTCCAAGGCCATAGCGCATCACGGCGCGAAACGGCGCGGAATTCCTCTAGCTGCAGAGATTTTCAATTGGTTGGACGAGTGGTTTGATCCGAGACTCCCATGGCATCAGTTGGTTTGATTTCGATCGCCGAGTATGCCCGCCGGCGCGGTGTGTCGCATGAGGCCGTGCGCAAGGCCGTGAAAGCTGGCCGGATCACGCTCATTGACGGAAAGATCGATCCGGACGTTGCCGATATCCAGTGGGAGCGCAACACCCGGAAGGTCATCGGGCGCGGACATGTCGCCCCAGGCCCCGCACAATCTGTCGGCGACGGCGCAGCCCAGGCGGCGGATGCCGCGAGAGGAAGCGAGGGCGCTCTCGGGATGCCTGCATATGACTATGAGGCATCCCGTGCAAAGCGCGAGCATCACGAGGCCGGCCTCGCCGCCCTGAAAGAGCGCGAGCGCCTTGGCGAGCTCGTGGAGATTTCCCGCGTGCGGATGGCCACCGCCGAGCTGATGCGCATCGTTGTAGACGGCCTCGAGCGCATCCCGGATCGAATCGCCGTCCAGGTGCATACCGGAATGGCCCATGCCGACATCCATGCGCTGATCGAGCAGGAGGTCCGCGCGATTTGCCAGGATCTCGCCGCTGGCGTGGAGGCGTTCCCGCGGAAGCTGAAAAGCGCCGGCCAGTGAGGATGGAGGATCTTCGCGACGGCCTCCTGGTCGTATTCGAAAGCGCCGCAGATGCGCTGAAGACGCCTCCTCGCATTTCCGTGTCCGAATGGGCCGACGCGGAGCGCGTGTTGCCCAGCAAAGGCGCTGCCGAGCCTGGGCGCTGGCGTACATCCAGGACGCCCTATCTCCGAGCGATTATGGATGCGCTCTCGCCGCACCATCCGGCTCAGCGCATCGTGTTCATGGCGTCGGCGCAGGTCGGAAAGGCACTTGCTGTCGACACGCCGATTGCCACTCCGTCAGGGTGGTCCACCATGGGTGCCCTACGCGTCGGGGACGTGATATTCGACGCATGCGGAAAGCCCACGAATGTGGTGGGTGTCTCCGAAGTTTTTCATGGACACGATTGCTTCGAGGTGGTCTTCAGCGACGGAACGAGCCTGGTCGCCGACGCGGAACACCTATGGGAGGTCGACGACTGCCCCGGTGTGAAGCGGGGGATCAAGATACTCACTACGCGGGAGATCGCTTCGACGTTCAAGCATGGACGTAGAAATCGCTATGCAATCGACCTGGCGAAGAAGCTGGACCTGCCGGATCTGCACCTGCCGGTCGACCCTTATTCGCTCGGTGCATGGCTGGGCGACGGGAATTCGGTCAGTGCGCAGATCACTGGGCATGTCCACGATCTGGAGGAAATTGCCGGATATATCCGCGCAGCCGGCCATACCGTGATCACTCGCCGGATCGATTTCAGGACCGATCACGTGTGGAACGCGATGATTGACCCGAAGGAAAAGGGCGCGCGCTATTGCATTCGCGGGCATGACACCGAGAGCGTCGGCCGGTCGCCTCGCGGAATGTGCAGGAAGTGCGCGTCTGAGCACTCGATGAAATTTGCCAGTGGGCGCCCGCTCTCGCCGATCCTCGACAGGCCAAAGCGATTCTCCGAGCTGCTCGCATCCATCGGAGTGCTGGGAAACAAACACATCCCGCAGATGTTCCTTCGTGGATCTATCCAGCAGCGCCTGGCGCTAATGCAGGGGCTAATGGATACGGACGGCTACATCGACGTGACGGGGAAACGCGCCGAGTTCTGCACTGCTTCCGCATCTCTGCGCGACGGATTTCTCGAGTTAGCATGGTCACTCGGCCTCAAACCGAGCGTCTACCGCGCGACATCGTCCTGCGCCTATCGCGTCAGCTTTGTATGCTATAGCGACGTGCCGATCTTCCGGCTGAAGCGGAAGGCCGCCCGTCTGCCGTCGCGAGAGGGCAAGCGTGTCAGCGAGACAACGCGGCGACGTATCGTTGACGTGCGCCATGTCCCCAGCGTTCCCACTCGATGTATTCTTGTGGATAACCCGAGGCACCTTTTTCTCGCGGGTCGAGCAATGGTGCCAACCCATAATACGGAAGCGGGTCTTAATTGGGCGGGCCATGTGATGGCCACCCAGGCTGTTCCCATGTTGTGCGTGCAGCCGACCGTCGATACCGGCGAGCTATGGAGCAAGCAGCGCCTCCAGGCGATGATCGATGCGACTCCCGCGCTGCGCGCCCGGGTGATGCCCTCGCGCAGCCGAGACAGCGGCAATACGACGCGTCTCAAGGAATTTCCGGGTGGACTCCTCCGGATCGGCGGCGCGAATAGTAGCGCCGACCTGGCGTCGATGCCGATCCGCTACCTGTTTCTCGACGAGGTGGACCGCTACCCGACGGACCTGGATGACGAAGGGGATCCCGTCTCCATCGCGGAGGCCCGGACCACCACCTTCGTGCGGCGCAAGATTTTTCTGTCCAGCACGCCGACCATTGAATCATTGAGCCGCATCAATAGGGAATGGACGGCGAGCAATCAGCAGCGCTATCACGTCCCGTGCCCGCATTGCGGGGAGAAACAGCATCTGCAATGGGATAATCTGCGCTGGCCGGAAGGAAAGCCCCTCGAGGCGAAATATGCCTGCGAGCACTGCGGGATGCTGATCGAAGAGTCCTATAAAGGCGCCATGCTCGCCGCCGGCGAGTGGGTGGCGGCGTTTCCAGACCGCGCGGTGCTCGGATTCCACATCAGCGGACTATATACGCCGCCAGGCCTCGGCCTGACCTGGGTCGAGCTCGCGTCCGAGTTCGAAAAAAAGAAGCGCGACCCGCTGCAGTTCAAGGTGTTCCAGAACGTGCGACTGGGCGAATGCAGCGCGGATCCCGAGGAGAAGCTCGACTGGGAGGAACTGAAGCATCGCGGCGAGCCCTATGCGCTTCGGACCCTTCCGCGCGGATGCCTGGTGCTCACCGCTGGCATCGACGTCCAGAAGGATCGCCTGGCGGTACAGGTTCGCGGGTGGGGGAGAAGCGGGACATGCTGGACGATCGACTGGCTGGAGCTGCCGGGCGATCCGACGCAGGGCGCCGTATGGGACGAGCTCGAGGCCTACCTCACCGAGCCGTGCATCAACGCCGCAGGGCTGCCGGTGCGCATTAGCCGGGCGGCGATCGATGCGGGCTACCTCACGGACGACGTGCTGGCCTTTACCCGCAGGCATGAGCGGCGTGGGTGGTTCGCGGTCAAGGGCGTCACGACGGCCCGCCAGGTCATCGCGAAGCCCAGCAAAGTCGATCTGCGGCGCAACGGCGTGACGCACAAAGGGGGCGCCTCGATGTGGCCGGTCGGCGTCGATTCCGCGAAGGAGCGGCTATTCGCCCGGCTGTCGGCGGACGGCAAGCATGCGCTCGCGACCGAGCGCCAGGAGCGATTTTCCGACGCGTTGCCGGATGAATACTACGCCCAGCTGACGGCCGAGATCTACGACCCGCACAAGCGCCGCTGGATCAAGCAGCGCGTGCGCAACGAGGCGCTGGACACTGCTGTGTATGCGACGGCCGCGTCCATGCATCCGGCGCTGCGGCTGCATTTATGGTCGGATGCCAAATGGACCGAGATCGAGCGCGCGCTCGATCCGGCCAACGGCGACTTGTTCGCCGCGCCGGCGCAGCCCGCTCCAGTGCCGCCCAAGTCAACGCCGGCGCCGCAAATTGCCCCGGGCAGCGGAAGACCGTCGGCAGGCAAGCTGATCTCTAAGCTCGCGTGACACCCCAGAGCCAGTGCAGACGTCTGCACTGGAAATCGGCAATGCATATTTCGACCCATTCAAGATAAGGGCAACTGCGCCATGTACAACACGACCACCAGCATCTTCGCCGGCATGAGCACGGCGCAGTTGCAGGCGGCATTGTCGGCCGCGCAGCAGGCCTATCTCGATCTTTCGTCCGGGGTGAAAGTGGTGACCGCCTCGTACACGCAAGGCGACGGCGCGAAATCCGTGACGTATACGCAGACGGACCTGCCGCGCGTGGTCGCGCTGATCAAGCAGCTGCAGGCACAGCTCGGCATAGTCACCCGTCCGCGCCGGCCAATTCGCTTCATCTATCGCTGATGGACAACCCGGTGCAAATTCTTGGCCCCGACGGCCGCGCGATCACTCCTGGGCGCTCGAAGCCGTCGATGCTCGCTGGCAGCGGGATTTCGCCTTATGACGCAGCTGACATTTTCGATGGCCGCACGGCGGCATGGCGCCCGTACCTGTGGAGCCCTGACGCCCAGCTTAACCTGTATCGCGATCGCATCGTCTCGCGCGTGCGTGACCTGGTGCGCAATGATGGATGGGCGGCCGGCAGCGTTACCAGGACGCTCGACAATGCCATCGGCGCGAATTTCCGTCCGATCTTCAAGCCGGACTATCGGGCCCTCGCGCAGATCAGCGGAAATCGCGCGTTCGATGCCACCTGGGCGGAGGAATTCGGGCGCGCCGTTCAATCCGCGTGGCGCCGATGGGCGAACGATCCCGGGCGCTGGTGCGACGCGCAGCGGCATTTGAGCATTTCCCAGCTCATGCGCCTGGCGTTTCGGCATAAGCTGGTCGACGGCGACGCGCTCGCGATCCTCCGCTGGATGCCGGAGCGCATGGGGGAGGGGCGGGCACAATATGCGACGGTGCTGCAGCTGATCGATCCGGACCGGCTTTCGAACCCGTATCAGCAATTCGATCAGCAGGCCTTCCGCGGGGGCGTCCAGGTCGACGAATATGGCGCCGCGATCGGCTATTGGATCCGGAAGGCGCATATCGGCGACTGGTGGGCAGCTGCCCAGGCCATGACCTGGGAATACATCCCCCGCGAGACCGAGTGGGGGCGCCCGATTGTCGTGCACGATTTCGAAGTGGAACGCGCGGGGCAGCATCGGGGGGGCGCCGGGATCCTGACACCCGTCGTCCAGCGCCTGAAGATGCTTGTCAAATATGACGCGACCGAGCTCGATGCGGCGATCGTCAACGCCATCTTCGCCTCTTACATCGAAAGCCCTTTCGATCCGGAGCTTGTGCAATCCGCGCTTGGGGACAGCGCAGAAATCAACCAGTACCAACAGCTTCGCTCGAGCTTCCACGACGAACGCAAGATCATGTTGGGCGATGCGCGCATGCCGATCCTGTTCCCCGGCGAGCGCATCAACACCGTCAACGCGACGCGGCCGGCGGCGAACTTCAAGGATTTCGAGTCCGCCGTGCTGCGTAATGTGGCGAGCGGCATGGGGCTCTCCGCGCAGCAGGTCAGCAATGACTGGAGCGATGTGAATTATTCGTCGGCTCGCGGCGCGCTCCTGGAGGCCTGGAAGACTCTCGCGCGTCGGCGCGAAGAGTTCGCCCAGAATTTCGCGCAGCCTGTCGCTGCGGCGTGGATGGAAGAGGCATTCGACCGCGAGGACTTTCCTCTGCCGGCGAATGCGCCGAGCTTCATCGAGGCGCGCGCCGCATACAGCCGCGCACGCTGGATGGGACCCGGGCGCGGCTGGATCGACCCGACCAAGGAGAAGGAAGGGGCCATCCTCGGAATGGACGCCGGACTTTCGACGCTCGAAAACGAATGCGCCGAGAATGCCGGCGAGGATTACGAGGACGTGCTCGATCAGCGCGCCCGCGAGGTGAAGGCTTTCCGCGAGCGCGGCCTTGAGCCGCCCACCTGGGCGAATCTCGGCGGCATGCCGTCGCGCCAGACCGTGCAGGATCCGGAGGAGGAATGAACTTTCCGCATTTGGCCCAGAGGCTCTTCAATGTGCCCCTGGCGATCCATCCGAGGAAGGCCGAAGTCGTGATGGCGGCGCTGTCCGAGCGTCTCGGAGTCAGCCGCATCATGCGGCTTGATGGCAATGCCGTCACGCCCATGGCCGGCTGGAATGACGGCGATGAGGATTTCTCGGCATCTGGCCGCAATCCCCGCGCTGGGTACGACCTCGTCGAGGGCGTTGCGGTCATCCAGGTGCAGGGCACGCTCGTGCAGAAGCTGGGCACGCTGCGCCCATGGTCGGGCATGACCGGCTACGACGGGATTCGCCAGAACTTCCTGACCGCCCTGTCCGATCCGGAGGTGGGCGCCATCGCGCTCGACATCGATTCTCCCGGCGGCGAGGTGGCCGGCTGCTTCGACCTGGTCGACACCATTCACCAGGCGCGCGGCCAAAAGCCCATCTGGTCGATCCTCGACGAGTCCGCCTATTCGGCCGGCTACGCGATTGCATCGGCCGCCGACCGGATCGTCGTGCCACGGACCGGGGGCACCGGATCGATTGGCGTAATTGCGATGCACGTGGATCTGTCCCAGGCCTTGTCGGCTGCCGGCATTACCGTCACGGTCATCAATTACGGCGAGCGCAAGGCCGACGGCGCCCCTGAATTTCCGCTGTCGCCGGAGGCGCTCGAGCGTTTCCAGGCCGACATTGACACCATGGGCGAGCTGTTCGTCGAGACAGTCGCCCGCAACCGAGCACTTCCGGCCGCCAAGGTCCGGGATACCCAGGCAGCCACCTACCTGGGCGCGTCCGGCGTCGAGCTGGGCCTGGCCGATGAGGTCATGGCCCCCGACGCCGCTTTCCTCGCCCTGCTTCAAGCGCTGGGCTGATCCACTGTCATTAGGAGTAGATCCGTATGAGCAAGCTGTCCAAACGGCTGGCTGCGACGGTGCCATTCGCCCATCTGCTTGGCATCCGCGCCGAATCCGACGAAACTGAAGAGGAGCGCAAGGAGCGCGAAGAAAAGGAGGCCAAGCGCGACGAATGGCAAAAGAAGGCCGAGGCCGATCCCGAACGCAAGCAGCGCGATGACGAATCCGACGAGGATTACGCCAAACGCATGGAAGCGATGGACGAAGAAGAGGACGACGATGATGATTCGGACCTCGACGGCGTCAACAAAGAAGACAAGGAGGAGGGCGAGAAGGAAAAGGCGGCACGTCGTTCCGAGCGCGCCCGATGCGCGCGGATCGTCGCGCACGGCATCAAGAACGGGTGCGTGAATCAAGCCGGCGTATTCGCGTTCGACACCAACATGAGCGCCGCGCAGGCGATCTCAGCATTGAACGCGGGGAGACTGGACGGCAAGCGAGGAGGGCTGGCCGAACGCATGGCCGCGCTCGGCCCGCTGCCCAATCCCGGAACCGGGCCCGCGGCGCAAGCCGATCCGAGCAGCCCTGCGGCCTTTGCGGCCGCGGCGATTGCGGCAGCGGACAAGGCGCGCGGCCGGTAAGCTGCGGAATCTTCGGTTTCTGACTTTCTTAGGAGAACAACGATGCCCCTCGTCATTAACCCGCTCGGCGATAACCCCCAGCAACCGGGTATCTACGCCGAGACGTACCTCCCCGATCAGCTGCTCGCCGGGCGCTTCATGCCCGTTACGGAGAACATCACGCTCGGCGCCGGCACTCTCCAGCGCGGAACCGTCCTGGGCCAGCAGACCTTGGGCGCGGCCGCTTCTGTCGCCGGCAAGCCGGCCGGTGGCGCCAATACCGGTAACGGCACGATTTCCGCCGTTGCGCTCGAGGCGAATGCCGCCGTGGGCGCATATGTGATCACCATGACCGGCGCCACCACTTTCACCGTCGAAGCGCCCGACGGCGCGCAGCTCGCGGGCGGGGAGACCGGCGTCGCATATAACGACCGGATCGGCTTCACGATTACCGCTGGCGGCACGGCCTTTACGGCTGGCGACGGATTCACCGTGACGGTGGCGGCCGGTTCCGGCAATTTCGTGGCAAGCGTGGCCACCGCAGCCGATGGTTCGCAGGTCCCCGCCGCGATCCTGGCCGATTACGCTGATGCCTCCGGGGGCGCAGTCGTTGCCCCGGCCTATCTGACCGGCGAATTCAACCAGGACAAGGTCACGTTCGATGCGAGCTGGACGCTTGCTGCGCTGACGCCGCTGCTGCGCGCGCGCTCGATTTTCCTCAAGTCGTTCGTGAGCGCGGCCGATCCGACGTAATCCACCGCAAACCCCGCTTAGCGCCCCGCTTCGAGCGGGGTTTTTTATTTGGCCATTCTTCTGGAGCCAACGATGAAATACCTCAGCAACGCCGCCGGCCAGATCGCGTTTATCGGGATCCTGGTCATGATCTTCGCCTTGTTCGGCCATTTCGGCATTGTCCACCATCACGCCGGAGGCCTTGCGCTCATCGGCATCGGAATGGTGGCGCCCAACAATACCTTCGTCTACGACACCAATATGCTGATCCAGCTGGTGCCGAATCTGAAGCGCGCGCAGAAATTCCTGCTGGACACATTTTTCCCGAACGTGCTCACGTCGGATACCGAATACGTGTCGATCGACGTGGATGTCGGCAAGCGCCGGATGTCGCCGTTCGTCAGCCCCTTGGTCGAGGGCAAGCTCGTCGAGCAGCGCCGGTACCAGACCAACGTGCTGAAGCCGGCCTACATCAAAGACAAGCGCGCCCCGGATCTGCGCAAACCGGTGCGTCGCCAGATTGGCGAGCGAATCGGCGGCGAGCTGACCGGCGCCGAGCGCATGATGGCCAACCTGGTCTTCGAAATGGAAGACCAGGTGGATATGCTCGATCGGCGGCTCGAATGGATGGCCGCGCAGGCGCTGATGACCGGCACCGTCACGGTCGAAGGGGAGGGGTTCCCGACGACGCTGGTTGACTTCGGCCGCGACGCGAGCCTCACCGTCACGCTTTCCGGCGCGTCGCAGTGGGGGCAGGCCGGGGTGTCGCCGTCCGCCGACATCGAGCAATGGGGCCACCAGATGCTCAAGAGCAGCGGCGGCGTGGCCACCGATATCGTGTTCACCACGACGCCATGGGGGTACTTCCTCGACGACCCGGTGGTCAAAGCGGCGATCTGGTACCCCGGTAACGGCGGCCGCGCGAACGATATTGACGTGGGCGCCCAGATCCAGCGCGGCGCGCAGTATAAGGGCCGCTGGGGTCAGTACCGGTTGTGGGTTTACAACGACTGGTATGTCGACGACAACAACGTCGAGCAGCCCATGATGACGGACGGGACCGTCGTGCTGTCTGGTGCTGATCTGATGGGCACCCGCGCCTTTGGCCAGATCCTGGATCCGACCTTCAATTACGCGGCGCTTCCCTATGCGCCGAAGACCTGGGTGGAACAGGACCCGGCGCAGCAGTTCATGCTGATGCAGTCCTCGCCGATCGTCATCCCTTCCCGCGTCAACGCCAGCATGTCGGCCAACGTTTGCGCGGCCGTCGTGAGCTAACGGTTGAGACATAGCACCGTTTAACAGGAAAAGGAGCCAGAACATGGCAAAGGAAAATCTCATTGCGGTGATCGTGCGCCGCGGGACGCTCGTCGTCGACAAGATCGCGCACAAGATCGGCGCGGAAGTGAAGCTCGCGGAAGAGGAGGCGAAACGCCTCCTGGGCCTCGGCGTTGTCGCGCGACCGACCGACAAGGCGCCAATGCAGACGTCTGCACCGACCGCCACGAGCGCGGATGGTCCGACTGTCACGACCGCGCCGGAGTAGTCCTGCGTGATCGACTGGGACACGCTGGTGCTCGGGGCCGTCGCTGCGCAGTTCGGCGAGGGGGTGATCTATGCCTATGCGAACGGTGCGACGACTCCGATCACCGGCGTGTATGACGAGCAGTATGCCGCGATCGATGTCGTGGGGGGGCAGGCGTCGACGTCATCGCTCCCGGTCGTGGGTGTCCAGCTCTCCCAGCTCCCGGTCCCTCCGCAGCAGGGAGACACTCTGACCATCGTGCGCACCGGGGACATATTCGTCGTCAAAGAGGTGCGCCCTGATGGTCACGGGTGGGCCAAGCTGATGTTGAATCTCGCATGACGACGCTGATTGCCCCGCAGCCGATGCTCGCCCGGCGGCAGTTGCGCCTGGCGGCCGTCGCGGCCCTCGAGGCTATCGCGGGGCTTACCGTGGAGAGCCCGGGAGACTGGAACACGCCGGCGTCGAAGCTGCCATCCGCGCTCGTGCGCGTCAGTGGCGACCATAAAGAGGGTGCCGGCTCGCAAGAGCCTGAGTTCACGACCTCCGTCGATCTGGAGGTCCTTCTGCGCGTTCAGGGTTTGACGGCCGAGGCGACGCAGGATGCGATCGAAGCGCTCGGGTATTCGGTGGAGCAGGCGCTTTTTACCGATTATTCGGTGGTCGGGATGTTGAATCGCTTCTCGAGCATCGAGACCGAGATCGAGATCACGTCCGAGGGCCGTGAACACCTGGGCCGCGCGTCCATGCGCGTGACGGGTGAGCTTTTCGAGTCCTTCGATCCGACGGAAGCCGCGCCGTTGCCCACGACATGGCCGGTTGCGGCACCGGCGACAGTGCCGCTGGATAGCGTAGGCGTCCATGCGGATCTCACCAACATATACGACCCGTCCGGTACGTATGCGCCCAGTCCGGACGCACCTCCCTACACGCCGACGCCGGCGCCGCGCACCAGCGGCCCGGACGGCCGCGACGAAGGCGCGCTCGATCTTCAGTTGCCGCAATAAAGAGGAGTACACCGCATGTACGTGAAACCTGCTCCGGGCCTGCGCATCGTGGACCCGATCCTGCGCGATTTCCTGCCCGAGGAGGGCCGGCCGGTCACCCCGAGCGGCTACTGGCGCCGCATGCTGCGTGACGGCGACGTCATTCTCGTGCCGGAGCCGACGGTACAGAGTGCCGAGCATGAGTCCAAGCCAGTCGCTCGCAAGCGCGATGCCGAATAAGTAGGAGACCGACGTGACCATACCATTCAAAAACATTCCGGCGAATCTGCGGATCCCGCTTTTCTTCGCCGAGGTCGACAATTCCCAGGCCAATAGTGCGCAGGCCAACCAGCGGGCGCTGATCATCGGCCAGATCACGGCCGCTGGGGCGGCGACGCCCAACGTGCCGGTCATCAGTCAGGGCATCGGCGACGCCCTGACGCAAGGGGGGCCAGGGTCCATGCTGGCCCTGATGACTGCGGCCTATCGCGCGGCCGATCCGTTCGGCGAGGTGTGGTATCTCCCGCTTGCGGACGATCCCACTGCGACGGCGGCGACCGGATCGATCAGCGTGACCTCCGTACCGATCGCGAACGGCACGATTTATCTATATATCGCCTACTGCGCCGGCGGCTCGCCCAATCTCCCCGCGCGTATTACCATTCCCGTCACCACGACACAGACCGCCCAGCAGATTGCGACCGCGATCGCCGCGGCGATCAATGCCGCGCCCAATTTGCCGGTCTCGGCGGTCGTTGATGCCGTCACCACCACCAAGGTCGACATCACCGCCCTGAACAAGGGGCTCGCCGGAAACGACATCGACATTCGCCTCAACTATCTGGGGGCGTCGGGGGGAGAAACGAGTCCGCAGGGTCTCCAGCTGACGATTGCCGCAATGGCCGGGGGTGCCGTGAATCCGAGCGCGCTGCCGACGGCACTCGCGAATCTCGGCAGCCAGGCATTCGATTTTATCGTCTGTCCTTATACCGATGCGACGAGCCTGGGCGATCTCGCGTCGCTCCTGTCGGATACGACCGGACGGTGGAGCTGGGAGAGCCAGATCTATGGCCATGCGTTCACGGCTACCCGGGGCACCTTGGGAACCCAGCAAACCTTCGGCAGCGGCCTCAACAATCAGCATACGACGGTGCTCGGGTTCAACGACTCGCCCACGCCCAACTGGCTCATCGCCGCCGACCTCGCCGCGACATCCGCTGTAAGTCTTCGCGCGGATCCCGCCGTGCCACTCCAGACGCTGGCGTTGACCAGCATGGCCGCGCCGCCCTTGCAGAGCCGGTTCGAGCAGACCGACCAGAACACGCTGCTCTATACCGGCATCAGCACCTTCACGGTCACGGATGCCGGGGCCGTATTGCTGCAGAACGTCATCACGACATACCAGAAGAATGCCTTCGGCGAGCCGGACAACAGTTACCTCGAGGTCGAGACGATGTTCACGCTCATGGCGGTCCTGCGTGACATGGCCATCATGGTCACGAGCAAGTTCGCACGGATGAAGCTCGCCGCGGACGGCACGCGTTTCGCCGCGGGCAGCGCGATCGTCACGCCGAACATCATCCGTGGCGCGCTGATCGCGGAATATCAGCACCTGGAGTTCGACCTCGGCTGGGTGCAGGATTCGCAGGCCTTCGCGCAAAACCTCATCGTGCAGCAGAACACGCAAAACCCGAACCGGGTTGACGTGCTATGGCCTGGCACCCTCATCAATCAACTGCGGACCCTCGCGCTGCTCGCGCAGTTCCGTCTGTAACAGCGTTCAATTTCGCCATGGGCCGCGCATGCGCGGCCTTCGATTTCTTGGGAGCCCAAAATGGCCGACACCACAAACCGCCTTGCCGGCGTTGCCTATCTCAGCGTAGATGGGCAGAGCTACATGCTGTCCGGCGATCTCTCATACAGCCCCGGCTCGATCAAACGCGAGAGCCTGTCCGGGCAAGATAGCGTCCACGGTTATTCCGAGATGCCGACGGCGCCATTCATCGCCGGCACATTGCGCGATAGCGGACAGCTCACGGTCGCCAGCATCAATCAGATGACCAACGTCACGGTGACGCTCGAGCTCGCGAACGGCAAGACCGTCATCGGCCGCAACATGTGGACGGTGGAAGCGCAGGAAGTGAAAACCCAGGAAGCGACCTTCGAGGTGCGGTTCGAAGGGCTTTCCGGTTCGGTGACGGAGGCCTAGGCGATGGATCAGCATGATTTGCCGGAAATCGTCGACGAGCAGACCATTGAGCTGCGCCGGCCGGTGCGCTTTGGGGAGCAGGATTACACGAGCCTGACATTGCGCGAGCCTACCGCCGAGCAGTTGGCCAAGGCCGCGCGCGAGCCCGGCGAGATGGAGACGCTCATCAGCCTGATCCACCAGGTCGCCGCCGTTCCGAAGGGCGTTGTCGGACGCATCGTCCAGCGTGATTTGCAGGAGTGCGCGCGTTTTTTCGGGCAATTCTCCCCGATGCAGTCCCCCCCATCGGGCGAATCGTCGGAGATCTGACGCTGCATTATCATTGGCGTCCCTATGACGCCTGGCGTCTTCCGGTGTCCATGCTGCTCTGGTGGCACCGGCAGGCTGCGATGCAATCCTCATTGCCGGCCACTGACCCATGACCTCGAAAGCCAAGATTGTCATCTCCGCGATCGACGACGCGACTGCGGTGGTGCGGAAGATCCGCGCGGAAATGCGCTCGATCGGGCAGCCCATGCGTGACGTGAAGAACAGCATGCGCCAGTTCATGGAAGCGAGCGGCCTCAAGGACATGCAGCGCAAGTTCGGAAAGATCGCCCATGTCGCGCGATCGGTCGCCGGCGGCATCACCCGGATCGTCGCGCCCATGGCGGCCCTGGTCGGCGCCGCCACGCTCGCCGGCATCGCCGAGCTTACTAGCCGGTGGGGACAGCTCGGCCTCAATGTGCTCTACACCTCGCAAAACATCGGCGTCGCGCCGGGCAAGCTGCAGGCGTTGCAGTCTGCGGCGAAGCTCGCGGGCCTTTCGGCCGACGACATGACGTCGAGCCTCGGGAATCTTGGCAACACGCTGGAGGATGCGCTGTACGGCCGCAATCAAAAAGCGCTCTACATGCTCAATCAGCTGGGCGTGCATATCCATAAGACGAAAAATGGCGCCGTCGACAGCACCCGGGCGCTGAGCGATCTGTCGGGCGTCATCCAAAAATATAACGGACGTCCCCAGGTCCAAAAGCAGATTGCGGACACGTTCGGCGTCGGAAGTCTCTTGCCGCTGCTGCGTCAAGGTCCGGCGGCGATCCGCCGATTCGAGCTCGAGGCGAAGAAGCTTGGCGCGGTGCTGAGCGGGCCAGAGCTGGCGAATGCGCGCACGTTGGGCCTTTCCTTCCTGGAGCTGAAGGTCGGGATCAAGGGGATCGGCAATAGCATCAGCAACGCGCTTTTCCCGGTACTTACGCCGCTGATCGCAGAACTCACGAACTGGATCATGGCCAACCGGCAGCTCATCGCAACAAAGGTGTCGGTGTGGCTCGGCGAGATCGCCTCCTGGATCCGCTCGGTTGACTGGAGCGCGACCTGGAAGAACATCAAGGGCATCGCATCCGAAATTGGCACCGTGGCCAGCGATGTGAACGGCGCTGCGCAGGCCTTGGGCGGCTGGAAAACCACCTTCGAGCTCGCGTTCGGCGCGCTGGCGCTCACCAAGATCGTCCAGATGTCCGTGGCCATTTATAAGGTCGCGAAGGCGCTCAGGGCAGTCAGTGCCGCGGAGATTGCGGGGGGCGCAGCGGGAGGCGCTGGAATCCTGGGAACGGTCGGGAAGATTGGCCTCTACGGATGGCTCGCCAACAAAGGCCTGACGGCCCTGGATCCGCGTGATAGTGCCGGTAGCTGGATCGATCAGCACAGCAGCATCGCATCGGGGATAGACAATTTCTTCAGCCGGTTCGGACTCGGGCGCAGCTATAGCCAGCAGGCTATCGCCGCCAAACGCGCCCAGGCGAAGACGCTTTTCCCGAAGCTCGAGTCGATGTACGGCCTCCCGCATGGCCTGTTGGACGCGGTGTGGGCGCAGGAATCCGGCCGCGGCAAGAACATGGTCTCGCCGGCGGGCGCGCTTGGTGACTTCCAGTTTATGCCGAAGACAGCGGCGGCTTACGGGATCACCGATCCAGGAAACTTGCGCCAGGCGGCGGGGGGGGCCGCGATGATGTATCGCAATCTCCTCGATCAGTATGGCGGCAACACGGCGGAAGCGCTCGCGGCATACAACTGGGGATCCGGCAATCTGAACAAGGATCTTTATCGCTATGGCGCCGGATGGATGTCGCACGCACCCCGGGAGACGCAGAATTATGTGCGCGATGTCATGGCGCGCATGCACGCCGAGCCCCATCGCGTGGAAGTGCATGTGCGCATGACGGGCGCCCCCCACGGCACGCGCGTCGAGGCGCGCGACAGTCATGGCCGCGAGGTCCCGGCGCGCATCGGATATAACTACGTGGGAGTGGATGCCTGATGGTCACGCCCGTCACAATCGCGCAAGGCGCGCAGGCTCTCGCGCAGAATGCCTCCGGCATCGCCCAGGGATTGAGCAATGCACTGAGCGGCGCACAATCTGCGCTCGGCGCGCTGGCCAACGGCTCATTCTGGGCGCAGCTGCGCCCGGCGTCTTTCCGCGGCGTTCCATTTGCCGTCGTGTCCGGCGGCGTGCGCGTCGGGCGCCGCGTCGCCGTCCACGAATATCCGAAGCGGGACAGCGTCTGGCCGGAAGACCTCGGACGCCATCCCCGTCGGCTGCAGGTGCAGGGCTTTGTCGTCGGCGATGACGCCATTGCGCAGCGCGAGCGGCTTGTCGCCGCGTGCGAGACCCAGGGCGCGGGCGAGCTTGTGCATCCAACGCTGGGGCGTCTTCGCGTCAGCGCCCTCGACGTCGAATTCGCCGAACACCGCGACAAGGGCCGCGTGTTCGAGGTCACGTTCTCGTTCATCGAAGCCGGTGAACGGGTTTTTCCGTCCGCGCAGACCGACACGAAGAGCCTGGTCTCGCTTGCCGCGCAGAACGCGAATCTGGCGGCGGCCGCCGATTTCGTCACCAAAGCGGTACAGGCCCTCGAGAATGGCGCTGCGGTCGCGCAGGCGGCTCTGTCGACCGCGACGAAATGGACGAGCGCGGCGCTGTCCGCAGCAAATGACGCGGCGAGCCTGGTCAATATGGTGGCCGTGCTGCCGGGAAGTTTCGGGCGCCAAGCGCAGGCGCTCCTCTCTGGGTTTACCAGTTTCCAGAAATCGCAGCCGGCGAGCAGCATCACAGTGCAGACGCTCGAGGGGCAGGCATCCAGCTCGCGCACGCAAACCGCGACCGCGGCGGCCGCCGTCACTTCGTCCGCTGGCGGCTTGAGCCCCACTACCGCATCCGCTTATCCGGCGACCGTCCAGGCGCTCCCGCAGATTGTGCAGCAGAGCGCGGCGACGCCCCGCGATGCGTTGCGGGCGCTTATCGCTCTGGCGCAGCCGCAGGCGCTCTCGACGCCGCCGAGCGGCGCGATCGGCGCGGCCATGGGTGATATTCAGAGCGCGCAAGGGGACCTTTTCCGGCGCGCGGCGGTGGTGGCGCTGGCGCAGGCTGCGAGCAGCTATCAGCCGTTCAGTGCCGATGACGCCGCGACCGTGCGCAGTTCGGTGACGCAACTGCTGGATGACGAGATCACGACCGGCGGCGACGAAGGGGATGACGACACCTATCTCGCGCTGAGGGCGCTGCGCGCGGCAGTTGTCCAGGATCTCAACACGCGCGGCGCGCTCATGCCGTCGGTGGTGTGGGTCAGGACGGCGGCCTCGATGCCCGCTCTGGCGCTGGCGCAGCGGCTGTATCGTGATCCATCACGTGCCGATGAGCTTGTCGCGGAAGCCGATACTGCGCATCCGGCATTCATGCCGACTGCGTTCCGGGCGCTTGCGTCGTGATCGACGATCTCACCCTGCGGATCGGCGGCGCGGACATCAGCGGGTGGACCGAGGTGCGCGTGACGCGTGGGGTCGAGCGCGTCCCGGGCGACTTCGAGATCTCGATGACCGAGCGCTACCTGGGCGACCTGCATGCGGTCACAATGCTGCCGGGTCAATCGTGCCAGGTCCTCCTGGGCACAGACGTCGTGATCACGGGATACGTTGACCGCTTCACGCCGGGGATCTCGGCACGCGGACATCAGATCCGTGTGAGCGGCCGTGGCAAATGCTGCGACCTGCTCGATTGCTCGGCGGAATGGCCGGGTGGCCAGATCAGCGGAACCAATGCACTCGACGTCGCGCGGAAGCTCGCGCAGCCCTATGGAATTTCAGTCGCGCTCGCGGCCGGTATCCCGGCGGGCGCCGTCATTCCGCAGTTCAATTTGATTCTCGGCGAGACCGCATGGGAGATCATCGAGCGCGTGTGTCGCTATCAGGCGCTCCTGGCATATGAACTTGCCGACGGGTCCTTGCTGCTCGACCAGGTGGGCACGATCGCGCATTCGAGCGGGTTCGCGACCGGCGCGAATGTCCAGGAGGCCTCCATCCAGTATGGGATGGATCAGCGTTATTCGGACTATGTCGCATTCATCCAGAGCGTCGAGACGTATAACGATTCGTCGACCGGCACAGTCGATCCGAATCGGATCGCGCATGTGACGGACGCGACGGTTACCCGGCACCGACAGCTGGACATCATCGCTGAAGCGGCCGCCGGCGGCATGGATATCGCCAGGGCGCGCGCCCAATGGGAAAAAGCGCGCCGCTGGGGCCGGAGCTTTGCGTGCACACTGACGGCCGACTCGTGGCGCGACAGCGCCGGCGAGCTCTGGCAGCCCAATAACCTCGCGCTCCTAGACGTGCCGGAGCTCAAGCTCCCGCGCCAGCACTGGATCATCGGCGAGGTAAGCTATCGGCTCGACCGCGCGGGCACCACCGCCGAGTTGACATTGATGCCGCCCCCGGCGTTCGAGCCCGAACCTGTGCTGCTGCAACCGCAATGGCTGATGGAGCTCTCCGGCGGCGGCTTCCAGTTCCAAGGCGGTAACGTGCCCCAGGGGGGCGCGCGATGATCGGCATTATTCAGCGCATCGCGCGGCGGCTTCAGATGCTCGTGGGCGTGGGCCGCGTCACGCTGGTAGACGATTCCGGGCCCGTGCAGATGATGCAGCTCGCGCTTGGATCGCTCGAGGTCCGCGACCGCACGCCGCGATTAGCCGAATTCGGTTTTGCGAGCAATCCGCCGGCTGGTTCGGACGCGACATTGCTATTCGTAGGAGGAGATCGCTCTAACGGGGTGGTCATCGCTACCGGCAGCCAAGCGCTCAGGCTCAGGGATCTACAGCCCGGGGAGGCGGCGATCTATGATGGCCAGGGCAAATATGTCTATCTCACGGAGACGGGGATCGTCGTGGAAGCGAAGGGGCAACCGGTGACCGTGAACGATGCGTCGGCCGTGACCGTCAACGCCTCGACGTCAGTAACGCTCAACTCGCCGAGCACCAAAATTACCGGCACCCTCGAAGTTGACGGCGCGGTGACGATGAAGCAGACCTGTTCCGTCACGGGTGCGCTTTCGTCGGCGACCTCCGTCTCCGATCCGTTCGGGACGATGCAAGGCATGCGCGAGATCTACGATGCTCATGACCACGAGGTCGCTGGCGTGCAGGGCGGATCGAGCAACGTGACGTCAAACACGCCTACCCAGCAGATGTGATGAGCGATATCACGATAGTGTGGGATCCCACCACCGGCCATGGCGACTGGCAGGTTTCCGGCGCGGATCTCGTGGGCGGCAACGACCTGGCGAGCGCGGTGCTCATCAGCATCTTCTCGGACCGGACCGCACACCCGAACGACGTCATCCCGGACGGCACTGGCGATCCGCGCGGATGGTGGGGCGACGACGCGAAATATCCGGTGGGGAGCCGCCTGTGGCTGCTGGCGCGCTCGAAACAGACGCGCGAAGTGCTCGCGTCCGCCCAAGATTACATCCTCGAGGCCCTCCAATGGCTCCTCGACGACGGGGTCGCAGCCGCGGTCGACGTCGGCGTCGAATGGACGCGCCCGGGGATGCTTGGGGCGCAGGTCGTGGTTCGTCGTCATGACGGGTCCGCGGTGACTTTTAACTTTGCCTGGGCGTGGGCCCAGATCACAGGCTGAGCGATGCCTTATTCCCGACCCACATTATCCGACTTGCGCACCATGGTGGCGCAGGACATTGCGAGCGAGCTCCCCGGGACCGATCCGCTGCTGAGATTCTCGAATCTAGGAATCCTGGGACGCGTGCTTGCCGGGCTGGCAAATCTGCATTATGGATTCCTCGATTGGATTGCGAAGCAAGCGGTGCCGTTTACCGCGACGGACGAATACCTCGAGGGATGGGCAGCTCTCAAGGACGTCACGCGCGAACCCGCGACGCAAGCCAGCGGCACCATAACCTACACCGGCACGGTAGATGCGCAGATTGCCGCCGGCATAACCCTCGCACGCGGCGACGGGGTGGGCGCGACCGTGACGATCGGGGGGACCGTCGGCGCCGGAGGGACGGTGACGGTGACGGCCGAGATCGATGCGGATCCCGCAGGCCTCACGGGGGCATTCGGCAACTGCCCGGCCGGCACGCAGTTCACCCTGGGATCACCGATTCCGGGCATTGCGTCCCTCGGGACCGCCGCAACGGCTTTCACAGGCGGCGCGGACTTGGAGCTTGACGACAGTCTCCGGAGCCGCATGTTGCTCGCGTACCAAACAACCCCCGAGGGAGGCGCCCAAACCGACTACGAGGCGTGGGCGCTCGGCGTGCCGGGTGTCACGAGAGCCTGGATAGCACGCAACGGCATGGGGCCCGGCACCGTCGTCGTGCGCTTCATGATGGACGTGTCGGAAGCCGCGAACAATGGTTTTCCGCAGGGCACCAATGGCGTTGCGGCGAGCGAAACGCGTGACGTTGCCGCGACGGGGGACCAGCTTGCGGTGGCCAACGCTATTTTCCCGCTGCAGCCGGTGACAGCACTGGTCTACGCGGTGGCGCCGACGCCGAATGCCGTGAATTTCACCATCAGCGGTCTGACGGGAGCCAGCAGCGCACTGCAGTCCCAAATCGCCGCGGCGATCGACGGCGTGTTCGAACAGTATGGCGAGCCTGGCGGCACTGTCGATTTGAGCTACATCGAGTCGGCAATTGGCGCGATTGCGGGCACCCCGGGATTCGTGATTACCAGCCCGTCGGCGAATATCGCGAGCCCGACCGGTAGTCTCCCGGTCCGCGGCACAGTGACGTACCCATAAAATGGCCGCTCCTGCTTATAGCCAGGACGATTACCGGTCGGCCCTCCAGGCGCTATTGCCCAGAGGGCGCGTATGGCCGCGCAACGCGAACAGCGTCCAGACCTCGACGCTCGCCGGTTTTGCGGCCAGTTTCGCGCGCAGCAATGGGGCCGCCATCGACCTGCTGATGGACGCGTTTCCGTCGAGCACCGTCAATTTGCTTGCAGAATGGGAAAGCACCGTCGGGCTTCCGGACACGTGCGCCGGGCTGCAGCCTACGATCCAGGCGCGGCGCACGCAGATGCTGTCGAGGCTGACGTCGCTGGGCGGTCAGAGCATCGCATATTTCACGGCGCTTGCGGCGGCCCTTGGCTATAGCATCACCGTCACCCAGTTCGCGCCATCCCGGTTCGGCCGCCCCTTCGGAGCGCAGTTCGGCGGCGTTGCCTGGGCGTATGCGTGGCAGGTGAACGCGGCGAGCTATGTCATCCAGAAGTTCCGCTTCGGAGCTGACGTTCTCGGCGAACCCTTCGCGGCGTGGGGGAGCACGGTCATGCAGTGCGAGCTGCAAGCGGCCGCGCCGGCCCACACGACCCTCAACTTCAATTACACGAGCTGAGCATGGACCTTCTTATTGCATCCAACACAGTCACCCTGGCGCAGGCCGATAGCGCGCCGGCTACCGGGACGCCCGGATGGGCCACCGACGGCAATCCGGCAACGAACACGCCGGCGACGATTTTTCCGGCATACGCGTTCAATGCTATTCAGGGCGAGCTGACCGGCGCGATCGAGTCCGCCGGCATCGCTTTGGATCGTACAAAGCTCAATCAGCTCGCACTGGCGATGCAGGCAATGACGCAGGGCGCTATGTCTATTACCGCCCCCGACACTGGCATAGTCAATGCACTATCCGTCGCGCTGGCTCCGATGCCGGCGTTGCTCACGCCCGGCATGTCGTTCTGGGTGACTGGCGTCAAGTCTACATCGACTGGCGCCGCGACCGTCACTGTCGCGACCGGGGGCGGCAATGTCACGGTGCCCATCGAATTGCCCGGCGGCGCCGCGCTGGCTGGTGGCGAACTGGTGGCGGGATACAGCGCATTGCTGCGGGTCAATGAGGCCGGGACTGCGGCGATTTTGCTGAAATCAACGGGGAAGAGCATATACGCGGCGACTAACGGTTCTGCGTTCGAGGTCTTCAACGTTGCCCCGGCAGTAGCCGCCAGCGAAGCTGTGCAACTGGCGCAGTCGCTGGCTGCGGCAACGCTTGCAAATGAGACTGCTAATAGAGTAGCCGGCACTGTCTACACAAATCCGTCGGCCCTTCGACCGCTCCTTGCAATTGTAAGCGTCAAAGTGACCAGTTCAAATGGCAGTGCATCGGGATTCATGAACGGGAACCAGATATGTCAAAGCGGCCTAGTTGGATCATCTGGAGATACCGGATACGGTATTCTGCTCATCCCTGTGCCTCCGGATCAGACCTATGAGATAACGGTTACTGGCGCCCAAGTCACTATCACATCCTGGTGGGAGTGGAACTAAATGACGATGCGTTATTTTGCGAATCCCGACGATTCCAACAAGATCTATGGGTACGATGAAGTCCTTCAGGCTGCGCGGATCGACGCCGCGGTTGCGGCAAAATGGGCGGAGGTAACAGCCAGCTGGCCACCGTCGCCGACGATGGCGCAGCAATGGGCTGCATATCAGGCCGAGGCCCGGGCTGCGTTATCGGATTCCGATACTACGATGCACCGCATCGCAGAGGGCGTCGCGCTTGGGACGACTTCGTGGACGGCCGCCGATGTCGTCCAATGGGCGAATTTCCGGCGCTCGCTGCGAGCAATTCTGTCGCAGGCGCAGCCGACCACGATCCCAACGGCACTTCCCCCAAAGCCACCATATCCGGTCGGGACATGACGATTGGCATAGCAAAATCTCAGCGGCCCCGAAAGGGGCTTTTTTTCGGCACACATGCGGAGAAGACATGCCCGACGAACAGACCCTGGTCGCGAAAGTCGCTGAGGCTCACGCGAGACTTGACAGTCATGACGAGACGATCAAACGGCACGACGAGCACCTTGCCCGTCTCGATGAGACCACGGCGGCGCTCCGCGTGATGGTCGCGACGGTTGCCACCAAGGACGACATTCACGCACTCTCGGACAAGATGGGCGAGCGCCATGATAAGCAACTCCAGCGCGCCTATGACGCGATCCCCGGGAAATGGGTCGCGATCTTCACGGGTCTGACGGTGCTCATTATGCTGCTCGACCTGATCCGTCACATCGGGATGTAGGGTGCTCCAAAGGGTCCTGTTGGTCTACCGCTGGTTCCGGTCGCCGCGCAATTTCCTCGTATTCCTGTGCGCTTTTATCGTCGGATCGATCACGTTCCACCGGCTCGACGACTACGACCCAGACCTCGGTATCACCAATCTCATTCTTTCTATCGAAGCATCGGTGGCGTCGGCCGGCATCCTGCTCGTACTCGAGCAACTGCTGGCCCATTTGCTCGAATTCCTGAAAGCGTGGAAAGCCGAACAGCGGGAACAAGCCGATCGGCAAGCTCGGATGCTCCAGGCCGTCCTCGCCATCGCCGAGGCGCAGCGCGACATGCTGGTCGACCACACGAACCTGTTGCGCGCCATGCGGGGGCATGACGAGACGGTGCTCTCCGCGCTGCAGGAAATCATGGATGCGGACAGCAAGGGGCATCGGGATGGACGTATTGAAAACTTGGGCATGGGCGCGCAGACGCCAGCTGCTGGCGCAGATTAGGGCGTGGCTTGGAGGGACGAAAAGTGACCGTAGAGCAGATGCACGAAGAGCGCGAAACCCTGTGTGTGGACGTAAACATCCCCGGCCATGACCCGCGCACCACGACGGCGCTTTTCTCGCACACGAAGAAAATACTCGTCGAGCGCGAGAAGGGCCGGTGTTTTGTCTGCGGACGCACTGCCGAGGAATCCGGTCATCCTCTTGAAGCGCACCACCATCCTATCGAGCGCTCTCTCGCAAACATGATCGATTGGAGCCGCGTCGAACGCGATTGCCGGCGCGGGATGTGGGGAGAGGCGGCCAGAAATTTCGACTGGAGCAAATTCGATCCCGCCGACCCCTATTCATTCGTCGACGATATGACGGTCAACGGCGAGTTGCTGTGCAAAGAACATCACACAGGGAAAGACGAGGGCAAGCACGATTTGCCGTGGCCCTTGTGGATCGCTCAACGATATGGCAAGGAAGGGTACAAATTCTCGCTTGTGGAGGTGATTCATCATGCCCAGGATTAGCCCAGGATCGGCTGGTGGCAAAAATATGTGCGCTTTTCTCGACATGATTGCATGGAGTGAGGGCACGAGTCGGGTCAAAGGGTCGGATGACGGCTACAACGTCCTCGTCGGTGGGCGGCTTTTTGCAGGCTACGCGGATCATCCGCGGGAAGTGATCGAAGTTCGGCCAGGGCTGTACTCGACGGCTGCCGGACGCTATCAGCTCCTTGCCCGATATTTCGACTATTACAAGCGCGAGCTCAACCTCCCTGACTTCGCGCCGATCTCGCAAGACAAGATCGCCATCCAGCAAATCAAAGAGCGCAATGCCATCCAGGCGATCAGCGGTGGCCACCTCGATGATGCCATCCGCCTCTGCGCGAACATCTGGGCATCTCTGCCGGGCGCCGGATATGGACAGCACGAGAACAGCATTGCGGAGCTTGCGGATGCATACTGCCATGCTGGCGGCGTGAGTATGGCCTGATGGATCAATTCGATAAAGCGAGCGAGATCGAAGCGCGGGACAGAGATCTCGCGCTTGCATATCGCATGCCCGAGCTTGTTCTGTGCGGGGCCTGCCACTGGCGCGGCGAAATGACCGATCGACTCTTCTGCTGTCCGGAATGCCGCGATGACTGGCAGAGGGATCAGGACTCGAAGAAAAGGAACTGCCGATGACCGGATGGGTAAAAAGTTTGCTCGCCGACGCGAGTGGTGCGCCTGATGACGGCCGCGTGATGGCGATCCTCGCAATCCTCGTGGCGCTGTGTCTCGCCGTCTACTCGGTGGTCTGGCAGCACCGGGCGTTCGACATGCAGCAATACGGCATCGGTATCGGGGCGCTTTTCGGCGGCCTTGGCGCGATGCTTAAACTTCGTGGAGGAAACTGAAATGCATTACAGAAATGGACGAGAAGCGAAGAACGGCGACAAGATCGTGCGGTTGGAAGGCGGAGAGATTATGGCCTTCGGCACGTTGCAAGACGCGACGCCGGGCAACGACTACTGCAACGGCAATATTGTGCACGCGGGTGGTCACTCCACCTATGCCTGCATGTGCGACTGTCTGCACATCGATGATGTGGCCGCGATCCTGGCCGAAAAGGGCCTCAACAAGCGACCCGAGGGTATGTAGGAGATTTGGCCATGTGGACCGTCCTTTTACCCATCCTTCGCCGCTTTTGGTGGACTATTCCCATGGCCGCCCTCGGCGCCTGGGCCGGCATCGAGCGTGCACACGTCGACCTGGTGCAGCACGAGCTGGCGACAGCTAAAGCGGGCATCGCGCAGTACAAAGCGCAGGTCGCGGCGCGTGCGGCGCAGCAAGAGGCTCGCAATGCACAAATCGTCGCACAGCACGACCAGGCGGCCGCCGATGTGGCGGCCGCTTACCGGGCGCAAATCGCAAAACTGAGGAATGGATATCATGCGAAAACTTCTGTGGCTTCTCGGATTCAGTGCGGCATTGCAAGGCTGCGCGGCTCAGCCGCTGGTAGCGCCGGTCGAATGCGCACCACTTCCGCAGGTGCCAGCATCGCTGATGGTGCCCCCCGCAGCGGGGTGGCTCCTGTGCACACCGAAGCAGCCGTGTCCGCAGACGTAACTCGATTGCCCGAGCAATGCGCGGAAGACGCGGCGCAGATCCTCAAATTTCAAGAGTGGGCGCGGGCAGTCGGGGAAGCGTCGCGCTGAGGTAACTCGTCAGCCTCGATAATCACCAGCCGAAGTCGTCCAAAACTACAACGAGGCCCGCGCCAATAGCCGCTCCCGAGCGGCTCACGTAGGCGAAGAGTTTTTGACAACGCGTTGTGAATCTCCCGCAAAAACAATCGGATGCCTCTCGTTTCCGCCATAATGCTGCATCATCGGCGTGTGTTGGGGGATGGCTTGATCCACGCGGGCCAGGGTTTCTCAGGGTGTGCAGGATTGTTATTGTAACATATTGTTATTAAACAATATGTGGCTTCATGGGTGAGGTCTGCAAGGTCTTGAATGACTTGAGCAATCGCCTGCGGACCCCTATGATGTTTCCCGTAAACCAATGATGGCGGACACCCGAACGCTGGCCGCCGACGGATGGACAAGCCGCGTGCACATGAACGCTTCCAGGCCTCTTTCGAGAATTTTCCTGCTGAGCCATATGCGTGCCTTCACCAGCTTGGCGGGCCATATTCTCGGTTCGCATCCGCAGATCAACGGCTACTATGAGATGCATATCAGCTACCGGGATGCCTCTGCGCTGGACAGGCAGGTCGAACGGTTTCTGGAAAGCCATGTGCTCAAGGAAAACAGCCGGTATATCTTCGACAAGCTGCTCCACAACGATTACGAGGTCGAGCCCGAGCGGCTGGGTCCCGCGAAAGTGAAAATACTGGTTGCCTTGATGCGGCCGGAGCACACCCTCAAGAGCATCGTGCATCTGTTTGCGCAAAAGGAGGTTGCGGATCTTTATGCCTCACCCATCGAGGCGGCAGACTACTACATTGCGCGCGTCCAGGCACTCGCCGACTTCGGCCGGACCGACCGGAACCCCTATTATTACTATGATGCCGAGCTGTTTCAACGGGATCCGGAGAAGCTGCTTCGCGTGCTCTCGGACTGGCTGGAGCTGGATTCGCCGCTGAGCGAGCGGTATCAGATCTTCGATCACACGGGAAAATCCCGCATGGGCGACTCGTCGGAACGCATTCATCGCGGCGCGATCGACAGGACGCCCAGCGATTATGCCCATATTGCCATTCCGGCGGACGTGCTGCAAAGGGCGACCGAAGTGTATGCGCAATGCCGCCGGCAGATTGCAGGGCATGCCGCCGATGCGCTGGTTCAGGACTAGAGGGCGGCGAAACTGCTCACCGAGCCGCCGCTCTCGGGCCTGACCGCGGTATCGAGCCCATGCATGGAAATGGGCTTTTTCACCCTACCCAACAACAGCGCCATCCTGTGGGCTGCGCCGAAGGACAAGTCAGGCCTGGCCGGCGGACTTCTCAACATGATGCGGTCCTTGGGGCTCATCTTCGGCGTGGATATCTCGGGACCGATCCTCACCCACGTGGCGCATCGCGATCTGGCCGGGGAGGGGCTCGCCGCCGTCCAGCACGTCTTCAAGCACACGGCTATTCCGGCATCGATCAGGGACGGCGCGTTCACATACGGCTTCATGTCGGTGATGGGACCGCTCCCGGTACTCACGCTCTTCTCGACCCGCCTTCCGATCCTGCGCGGCCAAGCGCCCGCGCGCGGCTAGAAAAGGCTGTCCCAGGCCTCTCGCTCGGCCCGGTAACCCATCAACGCCTCGATGATCTGTCGTTTGCGCTCCGCGCGATGGTCGGCGGACTCGATCTCGCGCCAGGCGGCCGAATGTTCGCCGAAATTGCGGTCGATGTTTTCGATGAAGGACTGGACCTGCTTGAGCGCGCCGGAGAGCTCCGGCACGTGCAGCCACCAGTGTCCCGCGTTGAACATGAGCGCATGCAATTGCCTGCTCTTGGCGATGATCGCGTCGTGTTTCTGGCGATAGCGCGCCAGCAAGTCACCCTCCTTCCGGGCAACGATCGACTCGATCACATCTTGGGCGAAAGGCTGGGTCACGTCCGCTTGCGTGACCAGTTCTTCGGCCGAAAACAACATGAGGTCGCCGAAGAACTGACGCTCGAACTCGTCGGACAGATCGATGTGCTGGCGCTCTCCATCCAGTTCGACGCCGGGACGGAAATTTCCGCCCAATCCGTCATCCGTCGAGCGGCGATGGAGATTGGGCATGTTGAAAGAGGCGAACCGTCCCCCGATTTCGGCGGCGATCAACCGCCCGGCGGTCGGGCCGGACATGCGCAGTCGCAAGTGACCGAAAGGAATGATGTATTTCAGTCCCGCGTAGTTGACGACGTAATTGCCTGGATAAACGGTCCGCGCCGGCGCGAGCTGTGCAAAACCGCTGCCATAGGAAAACCAGGTCTTGCGCGTCAGATGTTCGCCGAAGAAGAAGGTATTGAGGTTCCGGGCGAACGCCGTCAGGCAGGCGGCATGGTCGTGGGCGCCGGATAGCCTGCAGGCATAGGGAAATGTCGCCCCCCGCTCCTCGAAGCCGAAGAGCCCCGCCAAGTCGTGATAGGCGGCATCGCTCGGGAGGGGGCCTGGCGCACCGTGAAGCCGGCACGGTTCATGGCCGTCCAGGGTCGACAGGCGCTCGAAGAAGGCTATGACGTCGTCCAGGAAATTCGCTGCCATCACCGAGGGTGAAACGGGGGGATCGCCCACCAGCTTGCCGGTGAGCATCAGTGTGCCGGTGGTGCGGAAAATCCGGTCGATGACGTGGAAGTAGTTGAGCGCATAGACGATCTCCTCGCCGGCCTCGGTTCGTCGGTTTACGCAGAAATGCTGATCGCTGTCGACGAGGTAATACAGCGTCTTGGCCTTGTCTTGCGTCAGTTGCAGGAACTTGAGGTAGCACAGGTTCCGGTTGGCGGCTTGTCCCTTGCGATAAAACCTTTCCCGTGGCTGGCAGGTGAGCACTCTGCCGAGGCGCTCGCGCTGAGCCTGGGGCAGCGCGTGGAGCAGTTCATACTGCTCGTCCAGCCCGAAATGAATGACCTGCAAGCCTTTCTTCCGATACTCTTCCACCAATTCCAGGTGTGAGCGGATATGGTGTTCGTGGCGACTGTCCTCGGCGACGACCACCTGGATCTTGTCCCAGACCCCGGATGCGTGACCGCCATAGTCGTACCGGGTGCACAGCTGGTAGAGGCTTTCCAGGCAGGCGCGCAAGTGGGACGGACGATCCGCCACCGGGATGCCGAGGAGGAAATGGTGGCGCTGGTCATTGCCGCGCCGGAGAATCAGCGCCTCCTGCTCGCGGAAGAGGGCCTGGTAGTCGGCGAGGAGTGCGGCGAAGTCGGATCCCGAAGACCACATGGCCTTTTCCAGCGCACGGTAGCAGTGCTCGTAGCGCTCGATGAGCGCGTCGAACGCGTTCGGGTCGGCGGGCGTCGGGAGCGCCGCCGGTGCCGCGCCAGGCGGGGCAAGCTGTGGAAGGGCGGCTTTGTGGCGCGCGAGGCATCGCGCGAGCTGCGTTGTCGCGAGATCAGGCATGCAGG
>JAEHJW020003629.1_pt1 | contig 42073 bp, 56 predicted proteins | sample 9271431 | NCBI WGS metagenome assembly JAEHJW02 | reverse complement strand
GCTACGATTCGCAAAAGCTGTCAACGTCCGGCTATTCAAACCTGACACTTGGCAATAATTCAGGCGCTAATCTCACCACAGGATATGAAAATATCTGCATCGGCCTGAACGCTGGAGTTGCGCTGACGGTAGCTAATGACAATATCTTGATTGGTGTTAATAGTTGCAATGCGTTGAATACGGGATCAAATAATGTGTTCATCGGCAATAACATGATGAACGGGTCTTTAACAAACGTATCGGATGCTATATGTATAGGATATGGCGCTATAAATGCGAGCGGAACCGTGGCCCTTGGGTACAATGCGGTTACTGGTGTGGGAGCCACTGTCATAGGATACTATGCTGGAGCAAATGGTGGTGCGTACCAGACACTGTTAGGGTACCAAGCTTTAGGCTCTGCGCAACCATGTAATTGTATGGTAGCCGTAGGATACCAAGCGCTACAAAACTTTAGAACATTTGAGGGCTATAATGTAGTCGCCGTGGGGTATCAAGCGGGTCAGAATAGCGAAGGCGGAGATTCGATATTTATAGGGTCCTATGCGGGCCAGAACTGCACATCCAATTATAACGTAGCATGTGGGTTTTCTGCGCTGCAAAACGCATCCAGTCAATACAATACCGCTATTGGCCATCTTGCTATGAATACCACAGTAGCCGCCACGGGGGTAGGCAATACCGCCGTTGGTGCACAAACGCTGCAGGCGATCACATCGGGGGCAATTAACACATCCGTGGGCATGAGTGCAGGACGGGGTATTACTACAGGGTCTGGTAATGTCAGCATAGGTGATGCCACAGCAGCTAACGTAGTTGCACCTGCTTTCAACATCACCACCCAGAACAACTATATCAGTTTAGGCAGCACAGCCACCACAAACGCATATATCAACGTGGCTTGGACGGTTGTTTCAGATCAGCGGGATAAAACAAACATTGCACCCCTTGCATCAGGTCTCGATCTGGTCGCCAATCTAAAGCCTATATCCTACCAGCGTAGGGAATCCAGAGATTCAGACGAAGCGGTCGGGCCTGTACGTTATGGGTTTCTCGCTCAGGACGTACTTGCAGCGGAAGGTGAAAACAACGTACTGGTGGATGCGGGTAATCCTGATCAGCTTTACTTCCATGAAACATCATTGCTTGCTGTACTGGTAAAAGCCATTCAGGACCAGCAGTTATTAATTGATAAGTTAAATGCCAAGGTGTTCAAATGACAGAGCCTGATAACACTCATGAGCTTGTGCGCCAATTTATTGACGCATTGAAAGAACATAACTTGGGTGTTGATAATGAAGAACACAAAGCGCATCATGAATTCTTAAAAATACTGCTGGAACGTGAACACCGCAGCCAAGCCCGATGGGATAGGGTCAGGGAACAGGTCGTAGGATGGGCGTTAATCGCCTTTCTTGGGGGTATCGGAACGGCGGTATATTCTTGGCTCATAAACCTAAAGGATCACGCAAAATGACCGCTCAATTCTTCATAGACTCAATCGCAGCCGCTGCCTCGGCATCCATGAGGCAATCCAAAATCCCGGCGTCATTCACCATTGCAGAAGGTGCTTTAGAATCCGGATGGGGGTCTTCTGTTCTGTATGAGAAGGCCAAGAACATTTTTGGAGTTAAGGTGTACCCTGGCTGGAAAGGTGAAATCCTGACTTTACCCACCAGAGAATACATTAACGAACGGTGGGAGATGGTCGAAGCTAAATGGTGCTGCTATCCTACCTACCTTGAGTGCATCCTGGATCATGCGAGATTCATCTTGACCGAACCTAGATATTCAGGATGCTTTGCGCATCCATACTCCGGAGCAGAATTCGCCATCGAGATTCAACGTGCCGGGTATGCCACCGATCCGGACTATGCCGAAAAGATAGGGTCAATCATCCGACAGCACGGGTTGATAAAATATGACGTTGCGTGATGTAAACAACACCCAAAAATCTAATTTCGACATTGTTACCCTTGGTGACAGCGCTCAACTGGATGCCTTCGGTCGCCTTAGATCAAGCTCGCCTAACTTTGTATTCGATGCGCAATTGACCTACGGTCTGCAACCGCTGCTGTATGAGCAAGTCACCACGGGTACAGGTGGAGCGGTTACTTATGATGGCGTTAATGGCTACGCAGCTTTGTCTCTAACCGCTTCCAGTGCATTCGCTTCGGCATTCTTGCAGAGCTTTGAGTATTTTAGATACCAGCCCGGCCGAAGTCAGAACATTCTCATGACCGGCGTGTTTGGTGGCAACACTGCTGCACCTGGTGTTACAAAGTTTCAAGGATATTCAGACGGAACTAATGGCGTTGAGTTTCAGGTAACATCCTCAGGGCCTCAGTTTGCGCTCTTATCATCCACAGCGTTAGGCAATCAGATCGTAGGTCAAGCGTCATGGAATCTGGACAAGCTGGACGGTACAGGATCAGGCATGATTTTAGACTTGACAAAGACGCATATCTTGGTGATAGATTTTCAAGCTCTGTACGCTGGCCGTGTGCGTGTTGGGTTTGACATCAACGGCCAGATATTCTATGCCCACGAATTCAACAACGCCAACAACTCATTATACCCTTACATCCGAACAGCTAACCTACCAGTGCGTGCCGGGTTGTCGTGCACATCATCTGCTACGGATACCATGTACCACCTTTGTGCTTCGGTCATCAGTGAAGGCGGGCAGAGCGACCTATTAGGTTATGAGTTCAGTGCCTCGGGGTCCGTTAGTGCCGCCTCTGGAGCCATGACGCATATTTTGAGCGTGCAGCCCTCGCTCTTGCATAACGGCTTCACCAACAGGACTAAGTTTGTACTGGATAACTTCGAGATTCTTAACACAGGCACCGTACCTGTCCAGTGGTACTTGTGCTTAGGCGCTACCCTGACAGGCACTACCGCATTTACCCCGGCTAACACTACGTACTCAGCATTCGCATATAACACCGCAGGGGCATTGTCAGGATCACCTTTAATCGTTTTAGCGTCATCGTTCACGCCATCAGCGGGTAGCGGCTCGCATTACTCGTCATCCACCACAGGCGCACCAACCATCAGGGAACCCATAACGCTAGACCATGCTGGCAATGCCCGAGCATTAGGCACCATATCGCTGCTGGTGTCAGGCATAGGCGGTACGGCTCAATGCAACGCCACGATGAACTGGCATGAGATAAGGTGATGTTATGTTAGATGACTACGACGAAAAATTAACGCTAAAGGTAGAAGCTATAATCCCTAAGCGAGATGACAGAACCACGACACCCTTGTTTAAGCATACAAGAGTAAAGCTGCTGGCTATCCAGCCCAGATGCTACGTATGCGGTACAAAAGAACATCTGGAAGCGCATCATTACCCTATCGAACGAAGCATGGCTAATATGACGGACTGGAAGAAAGTCCAAGCTGATGCACTGGACGGGAATCTAGGCGCTACACATGAACAGCGGTCAAATGCTAACGCATTTGACTTTAACGGTCTGGATAGTGATCCATACAGGTTTGTGGATGATATGACCGTTAATGGGTTGATACTCTGCAAAGCGCACCATACGGGTAAAGATGAAGGAATCCATGACATGCCCCACTCACTATGGATTGCTCAGAAGTACGGCAAGGAAGGTTATAAATTCAGCAACGTTGAAGTGCTGCATTTTGAGCAATAAAAAACCCGCCAAGTGAGGGTACGCAGGGGGTGGACTGCGCATAGCCTAGGCGGGTAAGGTCCCTAGTATAACATAAAATGAGGGAAAGCAAGTGAAAATGAACGTAAAAATTATTTGTACAGCGGCAATCTACGCAGTTTGGGCGATTCTTGTTATAATGCATATTACACCCGCTGACGGTTTCATCGAGGTTCTTACTTCAGGACTGACTGCGTTAGGTGTACTCCACGTGCAAGGTCAAGGTCAACCATGAAAAAACTGGCATTTATATTTACATTGCTCGCAGGATGCACAGCGCAGCAATCAAGCTCACCTGTACCACTGGTGCAAGCGTGTGATGGCTACCGTGTGGCTTTCGCTGCTGCGTTGCAGGCACGTAATGATGGCAAGCTGAACCAGACGCAGATCAACACCATCACCTTAGCGGATGAAAACATCTATCCGTTATGCACTGGAAATCTTGTATCCATAGGTGATGCTGAACTGACTCTTATCCATACAACCACTGACAAACTCTTAGGGGCGGTAAAATGAGTGATACCATTGATACAGTAGCAACAGTAATTGAAGAGGCAGCGCCTATTGCGGCTGCTGCAACCAGCAATCCAGAAGTAGCTATGGCGCTTAAACTGGCTCCTGTAGCCATTCAGATGCTGCAAGCAGCGCATGAGATTACGCAAGCTGGCGCAATGACACCTGAGCAGCTTGCAGTTCTCTGGAACATCATCGGCCAAGGCATCCAGAACACCCACGCCGCATGGCAGGCATTGAATGCCACTAAGGCCTTCTAGGAGGCTCAAATGGGCGTACCCGTTAAAGTAGCACTATCAGGTTCAGGGTTCAGACTACCAGCTCACGTAGGCGCTTTAGCGGCGCTTATAGACCATGGGTATGATATAACCGAAATAGCGGGGACATCCGGCGGCGCTATCGTGGCTGCACTCTTTGCCTCTGGTATGCACGTCTCCGAAATGCGACACCTTGCGCTTACCTACGATTGGCGGAAGGTGTTAATGTTCAATCCCGTTCATGGTGTGTTCAAAGGTGCCTACTGCTCTGGTAATGCCCTGATGGGGTTCCTACAGGTACAAACGAAAGGTAAACGTTTTGGTGATCTCAGCATACCGCTGAAAATAATCGCATCGGATCTGCGTACTGAGTCTGAAATATGCTTCGATGCTCGGCGGCACCCCATGATGGAGATTGCCCTTGCAGCACGTGCCAGCGCATCAATCCCTCTGGTGTACGCACCCGTTGACTACATGTCGTTTACTCTGGTGGATGGTGGATGCTGCAACAACCTGCCGCTGGATCACTTAAGCCCAGGCGGACTACGCATCGGCGTGTATCTCACATCCGCCAATAAGCCATCAATCGGCTCAATGGGTATAAAAGACGTTGCTGAGCGGTCACTTGACTTGATGCTTGGTAGCAATGAAGATACTCATGCTGATCTGGATACGCTGGAAGGTGGTATAGTGGTTCATGTCCCCACGGGGTACGCAGGATCACTAGACCGTGAGATGGCAACTGAAACAAGGCTCCGCTTGGTGACCGAAGCGTATCAGGCCGTTACCCGGCGTGTGATCCGCCGGGTGTAGGTTTACAGGTGTAATCATGTATTATGGTAAAAATCGGGACATTGACGATTTAAGTACAGATGCTAAATCCATGACGTTAACCCCTACGTATCACAACATCTCACCCGGAACCATGAACGTAGGGTGTGCTTTTTTAAAAAACTCCATATCCGTAACTCTTTTATCTAAATCTGTAATAGCCGCTTGTAACTTCTCAATATAATCTAATAAACTGCTTTTGGGTGTCGTTTCTACAATAGTAAAATCTTCTAACTTCTCGGGGTACTTTGCCCAAAAGATAATATCGTTGCTTGTCCTCTTGCTTAATAGTTGGTTGTGTTCAGACATTTCAAACTGGTATTTTTGAAAGTCCTTAAACCCTCCCGATTCGTATTTTGAATATTCTGTAATTTCACAACGGTCATCTTTGTAGCTCCTCCTGCACACCCTCACGGTATGAACGGATGTGTGTCTTTTCAAGAATCCCTCTTCCAACCCCACCAAATCACAAAGCATTACTAGAATCTTCTCATTAAATGGTGGAGGTGTTTCCCGCACATCAAACCAAGCAGTAGTAGTCATAATCAATCCTTTTTAGGTTCTACGGCATAAATAAAACGTAAGTCTCCGAAGTTTTTAGCACCCTTAACGTATTCTGTCAAAGTGCTAGGTTCTGCTTTCAGATCCCCTATCACAACTTCTAGGTATAACTTTGTTCTTTCCGTGTCCTCAGGCGAACCCCATTTTTTAACATCTTTGGGAAATGCTTCTAAGTCCATTTTAATCACTCCATGTTGCTAAAAATACGCCAATCACAAGAACAGCAACCACTAACAACGACACCGTTGTCAGGTGCACATATATCGCATCTGCTGCGTTTTTACCATACCTGTGCTTTAGATAAATCCACATAAGCATACCCACATCAATACCCTACGTCATAAACCCAGAACTTGACCGGGTAAAATGATGGTTTACCATCTTCCGCAGCACGGCTGCCGTTCTCAAAGACACCGACTTTTAATCCATGCCGCATCGCTCTTACCGCCGCCGCTGGATGCACCACGACCACACCCTCAAATCCAGTTTCTAACAGCTCTGAAAAGTCATACGTGAAAGCATCACGATCCCCCGTATGCACCAGGTTAATACCTTCGGCTTCCGCCATAACCTTTTGATCCCCTGTCGGCGTGTGCCGACTAACAAAAGCAAAATTGCGCATTGTCCACCCCCCCCCCTGAGGTTAAATCATCAGTACCACTAACATCTAACGCAGCAACTTCTTCCGCTTCACATCTGGCGCACAGACGGTTACTCCAGGATACTGTACCATCAGACCAGAGAATCAGCGCTACGCCCTCATCACTCCCACAGTAATCACATGTGCTCTTGCACATATTCATTCGACACCCCCTAATCAAAATTATACAGGTTATGTTTCAGCAGGTATTGCGCACGCTCTTGTGCACGCAATACCCAGTAGTCATGCACTGCGTTTTTTATCCGTAAACGCAGATATGGCTCGCCGGTCATGATGAATTTATAAACTAGGCGAGCTATCTCTGGCTCACCTGAGGCCTCGTTAAAGTTTTCCTCCAGCTCAGGGTTCATCTCACCCGCTAGCAGATCATTCTCAATAATACCCAAATTATTGTCGTCCATTTCACACCCCCTAATCAAAAATCTTGGCTAACTCCTTCATCCTTAGGTTGTTCTTCTGATGATTCCAAGCCAGTTCTCCGGCATTTGCTACATTACGAACCTCCGACAACACCTTTTGCAGCCTAGGCACATACCGGGCTGCCACATTGTGCCCGTTGATCCACTTATACCACGTGGTTCCGGACACCCCAACCATCCGATGGATTGTGCCGGGGGATAACCCATACTCAAGCACCAGTGCATTTAATTGTGACACATCTGAGTGTACTGTCATACCCACCTCTTAGTTATCCTATATAAACAATTCTACACTAACTTTATGCAACCGTCAACAACGTCTATCAACCTCGCTTTAGCCAGTTTATCCAAGGCCACCAGCAAGGCGGATGACTTTTTATCACCTATAAGCACCTCCCCTAAGTCTCTGAGTAGTTCCCCAGAAGTGGCCTCAGAAAACACTCCCAGATAATCCATTATCAACATTTCATTAACCCCAACATTGGCGTTATGATCTCTGCCTTTGCTCTCGCTGAACTGAACCACGCAGGATGTTACATCCAGATCCAGCTCCACAGGCTCAAGCTGGAAGTCTTTTTTGAATCCGTCTTCTCCGTCTTTCATTTTCACTACCTTTAATTTTCGTTCAGTATCTTTGCGGGTTACTTCAATAATCGCATCGCAAGCTGCTGGTAGACTGCTATGACCCCGACTGCCCCTGGCCTCGTCTTTCCCTGAATGGTGTATCACCACCACAGATGCACCAGTTATCGCCGCAATCTGTTTACAACTGGTGAGAAACACACCTAAATCTTTACCTGAGTTTTCATCTGCCCCGGGTAGCGATTGTGCCAGAGTATCAATGCAGACGATTTCAAAATTACCTTCTTTGATTCGGTTCACCAAATCGGACATGTGAACCGGATTATTGAATCCGGGTGTGACACCGGCCAGCACCTGCAATTCCTTCTCAAGCAATACCGCATTATGCCTCTGGTAGGCTTTGATACGATGTTTAAAGCCCGTTGCGCCTTCTGCGCATACATACAGCACCCTACCTTGCGTAACAGCCTTGTCCTGCCACATAGCGCCTCTGGATATGGAAGCCGCTATGTCCAGGGCTAAAAAACTTTTACCCGATCCTGAGGCACCATAAATCATGATCAATGGCGCTTTAGGGAAAACGTCTTTTATCCACCATCCAGCATCTTCGCCGGATGCAGCAAACTCACACGCAGGCATTATGGTGAACAAGCTCTTGCGATTTCCCTCAGGGATTATCGGGAATTCACTGGTGGACACATCACACCAGCCGCCGTCAGCGGCGCATTTACGCAGAAACCCGTCTGTTATCCCTGCCCGCCTGCCGAACGTATCCCACTTAGCCGCCAGTGAGTCATAACTTGGGTACTTGGCACCTTTAGATGACCATTCATCCCACAGATCCAACCCTTCATCGCCTAAGCAGGCCTGTAACGACATACCAATATGTACCCAATCGTTGTAGTTAATGTCTGGGTCTATATAACTCAGCAGCAGGCGTGCATCCTCTGGTGACATAGACGATACTTGGACTACTGCATCCTCTGACCGCTGACTGACAGTGCGTATGCGTGCGATAAGCTCAGGGCTACCTTCTGTAATCTTGGTAACGTCCAGCATTTTGTTAATGTCGAGAACATCACCAGTAACAGTAACAAAGCCCTTCTTGGTGAACAGTTCCAGGGAAGACGTTTTGAAGTCACCATAGGAACCTTTAACAAAAGCCCTAACACCTTTACCTGATGGGCTTATCTCTGCATACGTGCTGCACACCAGTGAGGATATTTCAGGATCAACGACACCATCCACTACACAGTTATCAAAATCTAGGGCAGTAATATCATGACCCAGCATGGCTATGCCAAGGCCTTTATGGGCATGACTGCGCATAGCGGTAATCGCTTCTGTGAACGTGCCTAGCTGCTGTATATCCGCTGTTGATCCTTGCTCACCAGAGCGCACCTTGCCGTTGATGTAATACGGCATTTTTCTAGGCTTGCCGCCATCAGTAGTCTGTACAAAATTCCACGTCAGCCATGACTTGAGTTTCTTCAAATCATCTGGCACATATTTATAGTTGCTCACACCCCACCCCTTGCGGTTGCATCTAGCAGCAGTTCCTGTATGTCACGCTTTGTTGTTATCCGTTCACGCACCAGAAGATCAATAGTGTCTTCGGCGAATATGCGGTATATAAAACAGTTGCGCTTGTACCCTGATTGCATCTGACGTGCCGGGCCTAAACGCTCATTGATCTGTTCATAGTGCTCAAAATTCCAACCGCAGTTTAGATGAACTATGACACTTCCGCCATGCTGTAAATTCAGGCCGTGCCCGGCGCTGGCTGGATGCGTGAACAGAATAGGTATCTTCCCCTCGTTCCACCGCTTTTCCGCATCATCGTGCTCAGCCAAGGCTACACCTGTAGGAAACCGCTTTTTAAGCCTCTCCAGATCCGACCGATATTGATAACTTACAAGAATATTCTCCCCGCAGCTTTCCTCGATTATCTCTTCAAGAATGTCCAGCTTGGAGTCATGCACCAGTTCCCATTCTTTCTTTTTACTACCGTCGGCATTGTCTAAATACATTGCGCCAGCGGCAATCTGGAGGCACTTTAGCGACATTGTTGCTGCATTAACGGCAGTTACAACACCTGATGAAAGTGATAAAAACAGGTTATTTTGCATCGTGTCGTAAAGCGCTTGTGCAGGATCAGGCAGCTTGAACGTCCTGTCAACAACTACCGCCTCGTCCAGATTGAAAAAATCCTGCGCACGCACTGTAAGACAAATATCGGACACTCTAGACGATATTTCAGCCTCCGCCCTTCCCTTCGTGGTGACCTTCCAGGTATAACTGTCAACAAGGAACCAGCGGTCTTTGTAATCACCATAATTAGCGCCCAACCTGACACCCCTGTCTAAGAACCATAGCTGGGCCCACAGGTCCAGCAATCCGTTAGGTGCCGGTGTGCCTGATAACTCAATGATCCGCACATCAACAGGTAACATCTGAGCCAGATCCTGTGCACGTGATTTCCTGTTTAGTCTAAAACCCTTTAGCTTTGTAGCCTCATCGATGACCACTGTCTTGAAGGGGAAGTTTTTTTTAGACGTAATCAAATGCCTCTTGAGCCAGGGCAGACCTTCAAAATTTATTGTCTTGATATCCGTCTTAATCTCCATGGCATCTTTACGCTGCTTGGCGCTCCCACAGAGCGCAACGGCGGTCAGATGGTTGAGATGATCCCAGTGCTCTATCTCATTCACCCACGTACTGGTGGCCACACGCAAAGGCGCAATCACCAGTACAGGGTAAATATCTTCGACATATTTAAGCTCTTCTAAGGACGTCAAGGTTGTAACAGTCTTGCCCGCACCCATGAATGCCCACAGAGCGCATTTACGATGCTTCCAGACGTGATCCATCATCAACGTCTGGTACTTGTAGGGGGTGAATTTCATATCCCGTTGGCCAGCAGGACATAAATTGCACTGAACGTGGCAATGAATGTCGAGATTACTACCGCCAATTCAAACCACCACCAATGGCGATCCTGCCTTGAGATTTCATCTTCCCAGATCAGATGCTTCATGTCCGAGGGTTGAGTGCGGAAAAACTTAACCTGTACCAATTCTCCGGTTTTAGGGCATGTAATTTTCATTTTTTCGCATCCTTTTTCTTTGATATGCTACGTAACGTAACCTTAGATAGTCCCACAATATTATCGAGATTAGCACCTTCAAAATTAGCGCCTTTAACCACGGCACCCTTAAAAGTAGCCCCCTTCAAATCTGCGAGGCTAAAATCAACATCTGTCAAATCAGCTTGCCGGAAATCGGCGTGTTTTAGATTCGACGATATGAATTTAGACCCTTTGAAATTGGCTCTGCGAGCTTGCAGCCATTCACATTCAGCATTGTCAAAGCAAGCGTTGGGCATATCAACACCCGTAAAAAATGCCCCATGCAACCATGCAAATTTAAAATCAATCCCTACCCCGTGCGCACCTCGGAAATTGGCTTCCTTCAAAACAGTACGCTGGAAACCAGTATTGTCTAATGTCATGTGTGCAAAATGGCCTTTGCTAAAATTCCTGAATTCAAAAACAAGGTTAGACAGATTAGTAAATTTTGAATTTTCTTTCCCGACTTCTAAAAACCAGGGTTCCGATTCTGATCCCATCATTTCAACACCCCTTTTTCTTCAAGACCCGATTCTCGTAAAGCCACACGGATGCACTTGCAGACGCACCGTTTTTGTACCCCACCAGCTCGGCAACATTGGTCCATGACACACCTTGACACCTAAGCTCCATAGCCTTCTTAGCCTTCTTAGGCCAGTCACTTCGTTTAACCGGGCGATGGCAGACCACATCATTCTTTTTCATTAAACGCTTGACTGTCTGCTCACAGTATCCAGACCGCATAACCACGGTATCAAAAGGCAAACCTTCTTTAATTAACCCTAGAATCACGTCCTTATCTGCTTGTTTCATCATTCCATCTCCCTTGCTTCGGCTATTCGTTTTTCATATTTGCGGGCGCATTGCTGCGCAACATCCCCGTTTTTATAACCTAACGCTTTCGCAACATCCCCCCATTTAGCCCCATTCTGCCGCATCTCATACGCGTGCATGTGGTTCTCCAGTTGCTTGTTCAATCTCTTCCCTGTAAGACCTTTTTCCCGTATTAGCTTCTTTATTGTGCCTAATGAATACCCCGACTTTTTGACGACGTCAGAGACCTTCATTCCCGATTCCCATAACGCCAATATATCCCTCTCAGCCGCTTCATTCATCCCCCACGCTCCAGACCCGTTATCGGGTTACATGCTGGATTGCACCAAATCCGTTCCAGGGTGTGATTATCATTCACCCCCTCTTTACGCTGGCCAGCGTACCCAGTAACGCCAGTCCATCGGTATTTAGTCCATCCTAATGCCTCCAGATTGTTATGTTCTCCTTCATATCCGGCCAGCACTACTCTAGTCTTGCCTGTTACCCCTACACACCAATGATTAACACGTGCGGCTACATCGTCGGCATCGTTGTTGTATATGCCCGCACCACGCATACCCTTTGAATACGGGGGGTCTAGGAACACCCCCGCTACGCCACTGGCGTTTAAAACCGATGGCCCCAGAACACGCTCAAAATCACCGCAAAGTATCCTGACATTTCTCAGCCTCGCTACGTACAAAGGCAGCAGGTCATGGATGATAGTGTTAGTGCGGTTAATACCCACACCAGCATCGCTTAAATGTGGCATCGGTCTAGAGATACCTGGCCCGGCAGTCCGTTTAGTCAGAACTCCGTTGTCATCAGGCCACCACGGGCCTTTACCTGAACAAAACCCCTCACCGATCCACGCACACATACCATACAGCCAATACCCCGCCGCCCTTGCATCGTAGTAGTCAACATTACCCATCAGCTTAACGCCTAACTGCTCTTTGTTCTGTAACAACCAGACATGCCTTGCGTGCAGCTCGCACTCATCCACTGGGTAATCCGCCCACTTGGCAACTGTATCAACATCTTTTTGCAGCGACCGCCACGTATTAGACAAAAATGCGTCTATGTCGTTCACGGTCGCCAGATTCTTTATGTGGGATTCTGGACGTGCTAAAAGCACGGCCGCTGATCCCAGAAACGGCTCGATGTAATGGCAGTCGTCAAGGGCTTGCCATACATGCGAAGCTATCTTAGACTTACCACCAAAATACGGAAATAACTGTTTCATAACTCTTTCCCTTCCAGTTTTGATATCCACGCATCCACAGCTTCTTTGCTGTTCAGCACATATACTGTTACCCCCCGTAATAGCCTCATTTGATGATCCCTGATCTGATGGTTTGTAAGCGTACCCGTTGGTGACTTCAACTCAACCAAAAACATTTTGCCTTGATATGTCACCAGTCTGTCGGGTACTCCCCACGTACCCGGTGATACGTGTTTTTCGCACAACCCCCCTGCACGCATAACCTGTTGTCGCAGGTAGTCCTCTACCTTGCGTTCTCTCATTTCCTGTACCTCTGCATAGTCTCCCCCTTGGTGGCCAAGGGCAACCCTGTCAACCATCCGGAGTTATCGCACATGATTGCGTTTAATCTGTCTAGCACAGCCTCAGCATCAGACTCAGCAGCTTCGATCATTATTTCATCGTGCACATGCAGAATCACTTTCAGGCCTTCTTTTCTGATTTTGCCCAGGGCATTAAACAGTATGTCCGCTGCCACAGCCTGCGTGATGTTTTCGACCAGCTTCCCACCATGGGTGTAGATGTCGCCCCACTTTTTGGATGTCTGGTGCATTCCCTGAAACACGATGTCTTTGCCTTCCATCCGGCAATGTGGGTACATCAGGAATCGGCCCGAAGGTAGCCGTATGCGCACCCACGCACCAGAATTATCTATCCTGATCGACGGCGCACTGAAAACGCCGTTGGGGTGGGTGATAACTCCCTTAAACGCCTTCTCCACCTGACCCCAGTACGCTGCGGTGTTAGGTCGGGCCTTGCGCCACAGCGTCGTCAGCGCTTTGCAGGTCATGTATGTTTTATCCCGCATATCGGTGAGGAACGTTCCTTTAGCTTTAGCCCGTGTCAGAAAATCCAATGTTTCGGACTGGATTGCATCAGGTATCGTCGGCCAGGTAACATCAGCCATCGCATCCAGATCAACCCCGTACACCCGGGCAAATGCTGCGAAAGCCATTGCACCCCCACCGTAGCCGCAAGCAAGCTCCAGGCACTTGCCAATCTGACGTTGATCTTTGGTAACGCTATGCAAGGGTACAGAAAACGCTCTTGAATACGCTACCCGGTAGGAATCTTCCCCAATACCTTGATCCAGCAGTTGAAACTCATCCAGTACCCATTTTTCACCGCAGAGCCAAGCCAAAACTCGGCCCTCTATGTTAGACCAATCGCTGACCACCAGCATTTTACCCTCTGGAGCACAGATGATAGGACGCACCAGTTTTACCGCTGTAGCAAAGGGGTCATCGCACAGATCCAACATGTCGATGCCTGATGTTATGATTGCGTTGTGCATATCATCAAGTGACTCAAATCCCTCCCGGGGTAGGTTGTGCGGCTGGAAAATCTTGCCACTGGATCTGCCTGTCCGACCAGCACCCCTAAATTGTAGTGTGTATCTGATCCTGTTGTCGGAATTAACACCCTCTATCAATCGCTTGAATTTAGCCACTGGTGCCCGGCTTGTCGCTTGTCGGGCGACCAAAACTTTGCGCACGGTGTCCGGGATAGCCGTCGACAGACAATCATTAACTGACGCTGCTCGCAGATCACGCAAAAAAACACCGTTGTTTGCGCAGTATCGTATAATTGCGGCCACCTCCTGAGTAGTCCTAACGGCTCCGTGGGTCTCGTCGTAAATCCCTGCATTGATGCGTTTTTTAACCGCCTCGCATGTGTCCAGCACTGTTCGTGCAGTATCAACATCAATCGGTATACCTGTGGAATTGATAGCGTAGTCATCCAGCCACTGGTGGTAGCCAGCGCCTACCCCTAGATTGTAGTTATATTTTGGTAATCGCTTAAAACACTCCCGCATCGCAACCACGTCCTGGGCTGCGTACAGCCTGAATTCAGTCCACTTGGCGGGGTACTTGGAGGGCAGCACCCTCACACCGTCATGAGGCACGCAGAACAGCTTTATGAGGCGTTTACCTGCCATATCTTTAGATTTATCCGTTGGTAGGCCAAGAACCGAACAAAGATCCGCCAAGGCTCCGGGCATTGCACATGAGTACGCCAGAACCCGGGTGTCATAACACCGATGAACAGGTACGTTATACCCCCGATAGTGCAGAAAGGGTATGTCGAATCCGCCGCCATTATGCCATAGCATAAGAGCGTCTTGATTGTTCAGTATTTCAGATAGCGAGTCGGGCATGACTGGTGACTGAGATACATCCCACGTCTGTACATCGCCATCCTCAACTGCATACACCCAGATAAGAAGCTCCGCCTCAGGATGCTCAGCATAAGCGCCTATACCTGCGGTTATCGAAACCGGCGAGTATGTTTCAATATCATGATACGTTATTATCACCACCCACCCCCAGAATGCGGCATCCCTGCCGCTTTGTATTTTATAGCCTACGTTCTAGGCTCCGCAGACGAATTTTAATCCCTTCCAGGTCACCCCTTATTTCACGCATCTGCCATAAGGCAAACTCATGCCCCATGGTGACGCCCACCACCAGAATCATGATTATTGACAACACCGGGTGATCAATCATCAGAAAAAGACCTCCGCATCGTCGTCATCCGGAACTACAGGAAATTCGTCAGCGCTAGCGACAGCAGAGGTCGTAAACGCCTCGCCATGGCCGACGAATTGCACCGCCAGTAGATCACAATTGATCTGCTTACTACCGGCATACTCATGTGCCCATGGTCTGACCATTGCGTTTACATAACAGCCCCCGTAGATCAGGGACTCAATTTCGCCATCCTGAATCTGCACCTTAGGGTGACGCCCCATGATCAGCGGTCGCCTGGGTTGCCTTGGCGGGGTTTCTTTTTTTGTTCCTGATCTCAGGATATACTGACCTTCGAAATCGCCAACACCGTCTTTTATGCATATCCTGTTGTTTGTCTTGGCATTCCTCAGGTTTTCATTGGCTTTATTACCCCAGGCTTCATCGGCCACGGATTTAATAGCATCATGAATCAGATTGTAATTCTCATCACCTTTCGCCAGTAGGAAAGATGCCGAATAACAAAACATCTTGTTACCGTCAAAATCCCGTGGATAGGCCAGGTTAGGGTACATGATTCTGATATTTTTCAATAACGTTTTCATAGTCAAATCTCCAGGTCTTTAAAGTCATCAATCAGATTTTTCACTTCAATTTTCTTGCCTTTACCTTTTACTTCTATTTTTGGTTTTCCTTCCTCCCGGGTAATGAACTGTTCAAAACACTGTGTAAGATCCTTACCATGCTTTTTATTTAACGCAGTTGGTGACATAACTGATTGTTCATATATCAGTTCCGAACACCCTAACGCCTCGGCATGACAAATCACTGCATCGATGTCCGACCATTTACGATTACCTTGTCTGCCTTCGACAAGCTCATAGTCGGGCATATCTACCCCGTTGTTTAGGCGATAGGCCATTTCATTTCTTATCTGTTTTACATAGACATCAACCAGGTCAAGGCCACTGTATTTATCGCTTATCTCATGGTCCGTTGCCACCTTGAAATCCTTTTCGGATATTTTTGACAGTACTGCATATTCCAACTCTTTACAGCTCGCAGCAGCTCGACAATACCTGCATTGCTCCGCCCCAGGGATTGCTTTCAGGTTTTTACCCTTTAGGATCCTGCGTCCTGTCTTTTTTACCGTTTTTGCAAAATATAACACCTCAGGCACTGTATACTCTGCGGTTTCGACCCCGCTAGACGATGTAATACCCAGTTTAACAGTGTAGATAAAACCCGCCGGATCATAAGCAGCCAATGCCGCCACCGCGTAAATCAATAACTGGAAATTGTCCACTGGAGATACAGGTACAAATCCAGTTTTAAGGTCTTCAATTACCAGTGTGGTGCCTCTAACCATAACCAGATCAGGTGTCCCCTTTGCGCCCTTCTCACCAGTGACCTTTGAAATGTCTAGAGGCTGTTCAACTGCCCAAAAATCGGACAGTAGCATTTCGGTTTTCAGGGTTTCAGAGAACTGCAAAAATCCCTCTTTGAGTAGAAAATCCGTGTCCTCTTCGTTTGCTGTCCCGACCAGGTACTTAGCACGGGCCTCATGCAGCGCTGACCCACGTTCAGCATGCACAGACGTGGTGTCCGGGAAAAGCGCTGCACGCAGCACGCTGGCTTCACAAGCCATCCACCTGTGAGCGGCGCTAGGCGATAGCAGGGCATGACTTGTCATTTTGACAGCTCCCTAATGAAAAGCTCTAGATCTGTAGGACCCAGATCCGTGACTTTCGAGGCTTTGAATGTACCAAGGGTTTTCTTGATTATATCCCCCTGATTAGACCGTACCAATCCCTGACAGATAGCACGTGCCTGCACCATCAGTGCGTCGGGATCAGCCGATGCTGTGGATGCTGGCGCAGCAGATGCTGGCGCTGCCTCAGCCGATGCCGGCGCTGCCTCAGCCGATGCTGGCGCTGCCTCAGCCGATGCCGGCGCTGCCTCAGCCGATGCTGTGGATGCTGGCGCAGCAGATGCTGGTGCCGTACCTGTAGGCACCTCACGTGCTACTTGATATACCGTGTATATCATACTGCTTATAGTCCGCAGCTCTGACAGCATTGACTCAATATTTTTCTCAATACTCATATACTAACCCCTTTGCGCAGTGTGATGTCCCCGTATCCAGCATTGCGCAATGCTGGATACGGGTGTGAAATTCTATATTTTTAAGGGTTAAGCAGTTTTTCAAACTGCCTACCCAAGAGTCTGCTTACAGGGATCCTATGATCCCCCAAAAACAGCCCCCAACCCTTGTCATCCAGACATAGAGAACCATCGTCTGGGTCTTGGATCGCATAGCATTGTAGCATATGACCACTATGCTCCCACGTGACCAAAACGCAACCCGGATCATGCGTGTCTACGACTACGGGTTTTACCCCGGTGAAATCGTAGGTGAACGGCCGGAACACCCGGCCGTCGTCGGATAGTTTTTGGATCGCTAAATCCAGAAGTTGTTTGTTATCTGTGATACGGTACTCCCAGTCCGTAGCACCATCGGAGTCATCCACCAGTGCCAGCCCGGCCAGCTCTTCAAAAGAGCTTCCCATACGGGCAAGCTCCTCCTCCGCCAAGTTAATGACTTGGCGATCCGTGAAATCCCCGTAGCGGAGATCAATCAGATCTCCACTGAAACCAAAACTCGAAAACTCGTAAGTCCTCATATCTCCACCCCTTCATATTTCCTTAGGCGGTCTGCCTTCTGATATAGTAAGTATATCAAGGTTAAAAAACCTTGTCAAGAGTTTTTTTTATAAAATAATAGTTATAAGTACTGTACAAAATGTCTGTAGTTATATTTTAGGCGAGATTACCCTAAAAGGCAGCATTCATACCATCTGAATGCTGATTCAGCATTCCGAATCCTGAGATAATCATATGATTCCATCAAAGCGAACGGAACGAAGTCCCAAAACGAAGTGAAGTGAGCGCTTTATGATTGCATCGGCATTTAGCCAGATTGCTGTTATGCAACACTGCTTAGGGCATTATACAAATATGAAAAAAGCTGTCAAGTGTTTTCGTGTTAAGAATTGTTAAGATATTGATTTTCAACATGTATATTTTACTACCCGTTTTGACTGAGTGTAGGAATGTAGGCTGTTTATTGTTGGAAAAAATCAAATCATAAAGCGCTCACTTCACTTCGTTTTGGGACTTCGTTCCGTTCGCTTTGATGATTTATTACGCAAAACTAAAAACACTAATACTCTGGATGTTAGAGTTTTTAGTGTTTGAAAAAAATGTTTATTCAGTCATATAGCGCTCACTTCACTTCGTTTTGGGACTTCGTTCCGTTCGCTTTGATGAAAAAATCATTATTGATACAAACATTAAAAAGTGCTAAAACACTGCTAATCTACTCAGAGATTATTATCATGACGCTGCTGGATGGATGGGAAGCAGTCAAAACGGATAAAAAGATAACCACCGCATACCAGCCAGGCAGTCCTTGGCGAGTATATATTTTTAGTCGTGGCGCTACGAAATTCGTGCTCAGCTACCATGTCTCCAAGGCGACATTCAGCAAAAATGAGTATTATCGAAATCTGTCGGCGCTCAATCCGGAGCTGCTGAGTCTATTCACCAGACACATCCAGAAGGATTTACAAGATGAGTTACAGCACTGATCAAACCCGAACCGATGGCGCACTGCCTGCATGTACAGCAGCGCCCCTATACCAGAGAATCACCGCTGCTGGAACATACGTACTGAAAACCAGCCTAGGACAATTGTACTCGATTATTGGTAGTGTGGCAGGAATGACAGTAGTTGTGTACGATGGTACAAGCGCAGCAGGCACTGAGATATGCACGATCGCACCAGCGGTTGGATCAGTTACCGCGCTAAACGTCCAATTATTGACGGGGATTTGTGTTGTTGTCACTGGCACTGGTGACATGCTTCTGACGTACAGGTGAAACGCCATGGCTAAAAAATATGCTTATAACGCAAAGATGGCGGATCTGATTCTGTCGGAGCTTATGCAGGGAAAAACTCTGTCGGCAATCATTCGGGAGTACAAACACCTACCACCGATCGACAAAGTTTTTGGTTGGTTCGCTGACGCAGAGTTTAGATCTAGGTACGATAAGGCCCGGGAGATAGGATATGAAGTGATGGCTGATCATATACTGGACATTACGGATAATTTCCAGATGCAGGAAATTCATTCCGAAAACTCCGACGGCACGTCTGAGACAATCACCCGGGATCACATTGACCACAGACGATTACAGGTGGACGCAAGGAAATGGCTGCTCGCTAAATCGCTGCCAAAATTCGCAAACAAGCAAAACGACACTGAGCTGAGAATCAGTGTCATTAATGATCTTGAGTAGTTGCCTCGCGCGCTATCTGATTTTACGGCGTGACTCCCCGTGACGTGACACCGTGATATCCTCCACGCCGTCAATCCAGCTTGCAACCACTTCGTCAACGTCAAAAAATTCGACGTTCGCACCTTTCAGACCATCAATATAAAATCCTCAACTGCGTACGAGATGCGGAAGGTAATCCCCTCCGTTATCGCCTTTGCGATGTCCGAGATCTCACTCTCAGACAAAGCAACCCCTGCGGGGAAAGCAGCCCTTTTGACTGCTTTCCCCGCACGCATTCCTCCCGCATGCAGGTCTACTGCATGCGGGAGGAGAAAGTTCACAGATACTCCCCTACGCGGCCGTGCCATTTACCCTCCGCACGGCCAAAGAAGGGCATGGCGGAGAGCATTATGTATGCCCTCCTGCTTACGCTGCGCCTCACGGCGCTAGTCCGGGGCATTGGGGGCATTATCCTAATGTCCAACCCGACCCGGACTAGCGCCCCAGGGTAGGGGAAATACCCATCCTCATCCTCAAAAATCTGTACCTTCATTTTTCCACCTCCTTCATAATCCCGTAGGCGGTATGCCTTCCGATAAGTAAATTATAAATCAACACTAAACCCTTGTCGATCTTTTTAATTATTATTTTGATGTCTTGAGTATGGCGTCAAAAACACATCTTTGAAAGCGTCAAAAAAATTACGCGCGCGGCAATAAAAAACCCGGACTAGCCGGGCAATAAAAAACCCGGACTAGTCCGGGTCGCCCCTCAGCAGTAGTCTGGAGTACCCTGCCACCCTGAATCCGGATAGCTTTCCGGAAATCCCTCTTCTAGTACCCTAGTGCTAATATTCCACGTGGAACATTCTTGGTTAACGTGCTACCCTTGATGCCATGGACATAAAAATAGAAATCCCAAAATTGCATTCCGATCAAGCCCGAGTGTGGCAGAATCGCTCACGATTTAATGCCGTGAGGTGCGGGCGTCGGTGGGGTAAAACAATGATGCTGTCTGCTCTGGCTTGCTCGGCAGCGCTTAAGGGCCAGCAGGTAGGCATTTTCGTTCCTGAATTCAGCCAGTGGGCCGAGATATATTCCATGATCCTGAAAATACTCGCTGACGTGGTGAGCGAGAGCTCCCGAACCAGCAAGCACATTATATTAAAAACAGGCGGCAAAATTGACTTCTGGCAATTGAATGACAATATTCTGGCCGGCCGGGGCCGAACATATAATCTAATCCTGATTGATGAAGCGGCATTTACTAAGTCGCCCCAGATGCTCGACGAAATCTGGCCAAAAAGTCTAAAACCGACGCTCTGGACTACTCATGGCAGCGTGTGGATTTTCTCCACACCCCTAGGGCAGAATGTCGAAAACTTTTTCTATGCCCTCTGCCACAATCCGGATTTTACTGAGCATTACGCCCCGACAAGCGGCAATCCGCATATCTCTGCTGAAGAAATGGCTGCGGAAAAGCTGATTACCGATCCCTTGGTCTGGCAACAAGAATTCGAGGGCAAGTTTGTTGACTGGTCGGGATTTGCATTTTTCAACCTTGATAAATGCCTCATCGATGGCCAGCCAATCCCCTACCCGAAGCATTGCGAGTATGTCTTTGCTACTCTAGATACCGCTGTAAAAACAGGCAGTACAAATGATGGTACAGCCCTTTGCATCTGGGCGTGGGATTCGCTCGAAAACAAGCGACTCACCCTGCTGGACTGGGACGTTTTGCAGATCGAGGGCGCTTTGCTTGAAGAATGGTTGCCGACCGTATTCCAACGCCTTGAATTTTTATCCCGACAGTGCGGCGCTAGACGTGGGTCCGCCGGGTGCTGGATAGAGGATAAATCGTCGGGTATGGTCTTGCTTCAGCAAGCAGCACGCAGAGGGTGGCCAGCTCATGCTATTGACTCAAAATTGACGGCAATGGGGAAAGACGAAAGAGCTATCTCTGTGTCCGGGTATGTGTATCAAGGGTTGATGAAAATATCTGAGCCCGCATTCAATAAAACTTCCGTCTACAAAGGCAAAAGTCAAAATCATTTCATAAGTCAATTTTTTGGATACAGAGTGGGTGTTAAAAATCAGACCGATGATGCCCTCGATGCAGGGTGTTATGGCGTGATCATAGCCTGTGGTAATAATGAGGGATTTTAAAAATGGCTGAAATATCAACAATATCGTCAAGCGATGCACGAAATGCTCTGCAATCAGCATTTTTGCTGAGCGAAATTGTCCCCGGCGATGACCCCAGTTATGCGGCCTGTAAGGCGGTAATGCTTTATCACCCCCTGGGGTACAAGATCACCGAAACGCCTATCCGGCTTGCTCAATCCGTGCCAAGGGTGATCACGATTCCTAATGGGCCCGAAGAACGATTAAGGGAAGAGTTTGAAAGGGTCTGGGTGAGGCTGGATGCGACACGATTAATCCGCAATCTAGCACGCTTGTCTAGGTGCTACGGAATTGCTTCCCTGGTGGTCGGGGCTGAAGGTGTCGATACGCAGAAGCCGATGGACTGGGTGAATCTCCACAAGCAGGACCTGTATTTCAATATTCTGGACCCACTCAACACGTCGGGTAGTCTAGTGCTAAATCAAGACCCCAACGCACCTGACTTCTTAAAAAAGCGTGCCGGAGTGCAAGCCAACGGGGTGCTGTACCATAGTTCAAGGTCTTGCATTCTGATGAATGAGGATCCGGTTTTCATCAGCTACACAAGCTCATCGTTTGGATTCGTAGGTCGGTCAGTGTTTCAGCGTGCCTGGTATCCGCTCAAATCGTTCATCCAGACAATGATAACGGATGATATGATTAGCCGTAAAGCGGGCGTGCTGGTCGCTAAAATGAAAGCGCCGGGCAGTATAATCAGTAGGTCGATGGTCGATATGGCCGCCTATAAGCGCCAGATGTTACAGAATGCGGAAACAGACAACGTGTTGGGTATCTCGCCTGAGGAAGCGATTGAAAGCCTTAACATGCAGAACCTGGACGGTGCGGGCAAGTTTGCGAGGGACAACATTCTGAAGAACATAGCGGCCGCATGTGATGAGCCTGCTGTGTTGCTGGATCAGGAAACATTTGCAGCGGGTATGGCCGAAGGGTCAGAAGACATGAAAGCGGTGGCGCAGTACATAGACACCATTCGGGAAGACCTGAACCCGACATATTTATTTCTGGATAACATCGTTCAGCATGTTGCCTGGAATCCTGAGTTCTATCTAGCCATCCAGTCTGAATTTCCGGAGTACCGAAAGGTAACGTATGAGCGGGCATTTCAGGACTGGCAAAGAAACTTTCAGGCGACATGGCCTAGCTTTCTGATAGAAGAACCAAGTAAGCAGGTCGAGACAGAGAACACGAAGCAAAAAGCGATTATGGCGTTTTTGCAGATTGCGCTGCCGGTTGTCGGGCCTAAGAATAGAGCCAACCTGCTGATGTGGGCGCAAGATAATCTAAACGCCAACAAGAACTTGTTTTCGACAGAGTTGCAGCTCGATGAGGAAGAAATCATTGATTACTCACAAGGTGATTCAGTCGCACCACACAAAGCGCCAACACTTCCCAACACGCCTAGACCGATGTCGGAGCTATCATGAGAAAAACTACGTTCTACACAACTTTGATTGCAGCGATTGAGGACATTGAAGAACATGGGTACGATCATGAGCGCATCGAGTACTGGTTGGTGTTGTTGATAATGATGGCTGAGCAGACGTTCAAAGACCGAAGCAAGCGGAGTGCAAGGGATTTTCTCACTGATCAGGCACGCAAGTACTCGTCTGAACGTAATATTGCAATTACGCACAAAGGGCTACCTATCAGATACTTCTCGGAATTCACAAATCATGCGCAGAATGAGCTTAACGCTCGAATAGCGATGACCGACATGCTAATAGCAGCAGTCCGGGACGAAGCGCTGGACAAGATGACTCGCGGTTTCATCGGATGGGCTTCATCCGTCAGCCACCTCACACCATCGGCTACGGATCACGTGAAGCTACGTAAGCGGCTCAACATATCCGATCTGTCGGTTATGGAGCGCAGGATACTGTTCGACCAGTGCGACAAGATGAAAGCGACATTAGGTGCGATAATTGCGGAGCGCTACGGCGCATTGGCCGCCGTGTGGCATTCCAGATGGCGTGAGCCGGAGTACAACTACAGGGAAGACCACAAGTCGATTGATGAAGTCATTATGTTCATGCCTGATACTCATGAGATGCGACTAGGCTTGTTTGTCCCCGGGCTACCCCTGGTGACTGACCAGTCATTACCCGGCATGGAGCCTAATTGTAAATGCTATTTTACATATCTGTACGGACTCCACAGCATACCGGACATATATCTGACCGAAAAAGGAAAGGTCGCCAAGGTCTTGAGTGGGTACTAAGATCAAAAGGTTAGGTATTGCACAAGTAGTAATCCAGTGCTACAGTGAAAAAATCTATATCGGGTGTCTATTATGCCAGCAGTATCCGAAGCCCAACGTAAAGCCATGTATGCAGCCGCAGAAGGGCGCTCTACGCTTGGCATTCCCGCATCTGTAGGCAAAGAGTTTGTGAAGGCTGACAGCGACAAGATCAAGTCGGCTGGCATTGCGTACCTGACTCCTGAAGGCAAGCTGCTGCTGATCAAGCGAGGGCATGAGCAAGATCACCCAGATGAATGGGCCTTCCCGGGGGGCCATCTGGACAAAGACGAAAAGCCAGAAGAAGCCGCTATCCGGGAGTTTTCCGAAGAAGTCGGCATCGATGTCGCTAACCCTATTTTCATAGGCCAGTTTGATCATTTTGCAGTGTACAAGGCTGTTGGCGACGTGCTGGACGTGAAGCTGTCCAGTGAGAGTCAGGACTATGGTTTCTTCTCGATGGATGACCTGCCTCAGCCGATGCATCCTAGAGCATTGGCCGTGCTGCATAGCGAAGAGTTTATTCGGGCCGGTATGAATGAATTGCAGATCGCTCATGCGATGTCATCGGGTGCGCTGAGTAGTCCACAGCAGTATGCAAATACGGCGCTGTTCAAGATCAGGATCACGGGAACCGGTGTAGCGTACAGGTCAGCAAGAGAGCGGTTTACTTGGCGCTCGCCTTCGGACTACCTGAACCCTGGGTTTTTGCAGAGGTGTAACGGGCTGCCCGTCATCCTGGAGCACCCTGATTCTGGATCAGGTTTGATGGATGGTGAAGAATTCCAGAAGCGTATCATCGGTACGGTGTTATACCCCTACATTGAAGGCGATGATGTAAACGGCATAGCCAAGATATGGGATGAGGCCAGCGCTGAGATGATGCAGACACAACAGTTGTCCACGTCACCATCGGTGGTGACTTCAAAAGATGCAACTCTGGTACTGGACAACGGTGATAAGTGTACGGTAGAGGGCGCTCCGGTAGTGCTGGATCATGTAGCGGTATGCGCTCATGGTGTATGGGATAAAGGCGGTGAGCCTTCTGGTGTAAAAAACGACAGTGAGGATTCAAAAATGAGTGATGACCCAAAAGTGGATACCCACGAACCGCTGAAAGCTATTGCGGATTCGCTGGAAAAGCTGCATAGCAGAATGGATAGCTTCGAGAAAAAGATCAAGAAGTTGAAAAAAGGCAAGAAGGACGATGACATGCCAACGCCTGAGCTTGACGAAGCCAAGAAAGACGCAGAGGCCGAGGAAGAAGTTGAGGAAGAAAAGGAAGAGCCAAAAGTCAAGGCGGATTCTGATCTGCGTGCTGAGATTGACCGTATGCGTGCCATGCTGCCTAAAGCCTTGTCGGATGCTGAGCTTAACCAGTTGTCGGATACGCAGGCTAAAGCGGATGCCGTGTATAACCACTTCGGTGACAGCGCACCACGTTACATGCAGGGTGAATCGCCGTTGCAGTATCGCCGGCGGCTGGTGGCGAAGCTGCAAAGCAACTCAACCAAATGGAAAGACATTGATTTAGGCGGCGTGGATGAGGCCTTGTTAGGTATTGCGGAAGCTGAGATTTATGCGGATTCCGTAACCGCCGCATCACGTCCTACTGAAACAGTTAAGGGCAGTCTGCGACCAATCGTCCGTAAGAGCGCATCGGGCCACACCATCACTGAATGGGTGGGGGATCAGGAAATGGGTGCTGGTGGGTTCTGGGCAAAGTCTCAGACTGTACGGTTTAACAAGTGAGGATCAGTAGATGGCTACTCCAAATATTCAAATAAACCCCATGGGCACCACTAACGCCGGGGGCCTGTTTCTTACAGCGTCTGGCGGTATTATTCAAGGCTGGCAGTACACCAACGCTGCTAAACGATTCTCGCTGGATCAGGGTTATCTCGCCAGTACAGAAACCGTGAACATGATTCCGGGGTGTGCGTTAGGCATTGCTACCAACCCGAGTATTGGAACAGCTCATTTCCAGAGTCAGGGATCGTTGGGCAACATCATCACCCGGGCAAGCACAGTAGCGGCAATTCGTGGATTTTCTGTTTCCAACCAGTCCTACGGTGCAATTGTAACGCAGAACGCTACTGTCCCGACGATTGGTTCTAACATGTCGGTCAACTTCCTGCAATTAGGTACAGGGGCACAGATCGGTGTTGGCGTTAATGCCGCGTTGGCAGCTACATTGTCCGGCGGTGTTGATATCGCTACTCCGGTATCGTGGGACTTCGGGGGTCAGATGCTGGCGCCGTACGTTGCAGCGTATACAGCTCAGACGTTGACTGCTGCAAGCTGGTCTGCGGGTGTTGTTACCATTACGATGGCTGCTGTACCAACTGGAATCCTTGTAGGCGACCAAATCACGGTTACAGGTATGACACCTACGGGGTACAACGGATCGTTCGCTGTAACGGCCGTTACGGGCACTACAATCAGCTATGCCCTGTTGACCAACCCCGGCGCTGAGACTGTCCTAGGACAGTTGGCTGCCGGTGGAGGCGCATTGCCCGTTAAGATCAATAAGTTGCAGATCGGCAACAGCCCGCAGGTGTATATGGATTCTAACGGCCTGTTCCAGTGGAATATGAGCGGCAGTTGTGCATTAATCACTATCTGAGGATAAGAACATGTTTGAAGCACTTAGTATTGTAAATCCAAGTTTCATCGAGCCTCAGACGGTGTTGCAGGTGAACCAGCGGTCCGCCGCTTTCAAGCTGCTGCCCAAAGAAGGTTTGAAAATCCGTCTGTCCACTAAAGACCTTTTTGTTTACATCAAGTCTTTGGAAATGCGCTCGACGTTGAACAGCGGACAGGCGGCGGGCGACCAGTTGCAAGGGCCATCTTTCATCTCCAAGCTGCATAGCACTCCTACGTACCTGGTACGTTCCGAAGTTGAGTTCAATCACCATGACGTGGCAGCCGCAGGTATGTGGGACGTTGACCTGATGAACGCATACCGCAGGGCAGTGCATCAGAGTTTTGCCCAGAACGCACGTGATGCGCTGCTGTATGGGTTCAACCCTGCCAGCGGGGAAGGCTTGCTGAATACCTCAGGTTTGACTTCCGTCAATCTGCCGCCGGATATGAGCAACAATACGACGTTCCGCACGTATGACAATGGCCAGTTTGGCTTGTTCCTGCTGCAACAGATTGTCGCTACCCAGATCCGCTTGTTCCAGAGCGCAGAAGCCGGTAACAAGGTGGTTGTGTTAGGGCCGCAGCGGATCCTGGCTACAGCCATTAAGGCCAACATCGTCCAGTTGGTGCAGTACCAGCGTGCAGGTGCCGGAACACGCACCACAGGCGGTATGGTGACCGAAGTCATGCAGGATGCTGGCGACCTTATTTCGTGGGGCTATGACGATACCTTGATTGGCAAAGGGTCCGGTGGAACGGATGCTATTATTATCCTGATCCCTGAGCTGGAGGATCAAGGCATGTTGCCGGGGCCTGATACTAATGAGTTCGGGCGGCTGCAACCGGCTTTCACGGATTGCACGGCGCAGTATGCCGATATGGTGGCACCACGTGAGATCACTACTCCCGTAGCAGGTGGTGTTACCGACATCCTGTATGAACGGCGCATCTCTCCGGGTTGGGGTGTTCGTCCAGAAGCAATTACAGTATTGAACGTTTCTTACTGAGGGTGAAATCATGTCCGTTATGTATATTGCGAACTGCACTAAGTATTATCAGGAGTTTCATTACCGAGTACCTGGCTCCAGCAATACCCAGTTGCATGAGCTTAAAATTGCTCCGATGCGGCAGGAACGATTGCCTCACGAAATGTCCGAGTTAGAGCTTCGGACTATCGCTGAGGCGCATCAGAGGTACGGCTTAGTTGAAGATCGGTATGTCCATAATGTTAAGGGCTATAACGGTATGATTTTCCGTATAGGCAAGCCCATTGACATGGAGCGGGCTACATACGTACATGACGTTACCATGGAACACCTGGAGGCACAGGTATCTGAGAGGTTCAAGGTTGGGCTGGCGGCATCGGACAATCTGGTTAAGAACGTCGCAGGTGAACAGGCAGCTACCGTAGGCCAGATTGAGGTACTTGAGGTAACGGATTCTACCCGTACAGGCTCACGTAAAGGTGCAGTGATGGCGGGCAGAGCTGAAAAGCGTAGGGCAGGATAATGGCCACACCATCGGCAGCGCAGCTTGCAGACTTCCAGAGCTTCATTACTAACGTGATGGGGATCAGCACGCTGTATCTGCCGAGTGCGTCGCCAATAATTACCACCAGTCTGAGTATTGCGCTGGACTTTGTTAATACCGCACTAACTCTGGTGGCCGATGGTTCAGGTGATCTGTACGCTCTGGCGCTCAACAACTTGGCCGCTGATTTTCTCATTCAGTGGGCATTGGATCAGCCTGGCCAGACGTTTTTCCAGAGTTCGAGAACCAACTGGGGGATAACGTCCTTCACGGCGGGCGTGATAAAGGCGGCAAAGGACGAATCCACGTCCAGCCACTACGAAATGCCGCAGTTCTACCGCAACCTGACGCTCATGGACACACAGAACCTGAAAACGCCCTATGGTAGGCAGTACCTGGCTATAGCGCAGCAGTTCGGCACTTTGTGGGGTCTGACATGATCACCATAAATTTAGGTGTGATGGATGAGGACTACTCCATAATAAATAAGCCTGATGTGACTACGGGTGAAGTTGCGGTAAAGTTAGAAGAACAGTACGGTGTTATGGGCGGGTTTGCAGATATGATGAATGCCAACATCGCATCAACAGTAGCTGATCATCTCTTTAACGGCACGTGGGACAACAAAGCACAGGAGACTCTACTGCAATTATTGCGGATAGAATTTCAGGTATATATCTATCATGAGGAAGCGGTAACATGGGGCAAGCAAGGCTCCGGGATACCCACAGAAGCTGCGCTCATGGGTTGGAGTAGCTTGCTTGGTGAAGCTACAGGAGTTCGCAGGCCTTCATTTGAGGACACACGAACCTACGAAGACGCATTCACTGCGTGGATTGAATAATGGCGACGATGGCCGAGGCTCTAACGTCAGGATCACCCCTGAATGCGGCATTGACTGCGGCCACAGAGACGCTATCAGTCCAGCAGACAGTAACCTTTGTACAGTACATTAAGTACGTTAGCCCTATCGACGGTCTGACCTACTGGGTGGAGTCAGGTACAATCAGCACGCTGCTGGCGGCATTTCCTAATGCCGTCGAAGGCAATCAGGCCATGCCGAATACAGCGCCTGGCTATGCAGCGGTAACGCTGACAGTCAAAGGCTCGCTGCATTTCATGACCGAGTTCAAGCAGGAAGAAGATGCACAGTATGGTAAAAACCGTGTGGTGTTCACGTCAGAGGAGCAGATAAGCGACTTTAACGTGGTCGGGCCTACGACAATATATATTGCATCTCTGGACGGGTTCCTGTACGCTTTTTCCGCCAAAAAGAATTTTTACGCACAGTCGGGGCTATATCATTACTTCGGTGATGCGGTGTACCCATTCATGCTGAGCCAGATCGTTACTTCCCTTGCACTGGTGAACAACTTAGTGGTTAGCAACAGCCTGCCGTTCTGGTTAGCTAATCGAACAGTGTTAGGCGCTACCATATACCCATCATTTCAGGCATTGCCTAACGCCGCACTACCCTATATAACAGTGCACATAGGGGAAACGGATACAACGGCATTGCAGCCTGTTCCGGTGATAATGAACACCTTTTCCACTGATGCCGCCGGAAACCTGTTATATCCGCTGCAACCGTCTGGATCAGGCCATTGGCAGCTATATCAGGATAAGGTGAGGCTAACCTTGTGGGGGTTCAGTAATAACGCCGCTATGACGTTCCTGGACGCTTTAATTGGTGTGTTCTCAGGTGGTGGTTCACCAGTGGGACTTTCGGGGTTCCCATCGCTGAGTGATGCAAAGAAAACCCAGAATGAATTGCAGATACTTGGACAGAAGAAGGTGGTAACAATCAGCGTATCGTACTATCAGCAGAACGCCTACATTCAGGCTATTAAACTTATCACTCAAGGTTTATTCAACGTATATATGGGAGCTTGACATGCCACAGAATCCAATCGGTGTAAGTATCAATGCCGAAACCTATGCAAACGTATCTACAACACTGAACATCACTGCTGCGACGGTCATCAAGGCATCCATTGGCGTTATCAATCGGGTATCTGTCCTTGTTGCAGGCACCACGGCGGGATCCGTTAATGACACCACGACCACAGGTGCAGCGGCAACGGCGAATGAGGTTTTTAGTATTCCGAATACTACGGGTGTTTATCCTGTGAATTTTCCGTGCAAGAACGGTATTGTGGTCGTACCGGGTACAGGCCAGACTATCGCTGTAGCATTTGACTGAGGATTAGAATCATGGGATTTAATATTGTTTCAGAATCCGTAACCCCGGTGGTACCAGCGGCGCCATCGATGCTTCAGAAAACTGGTGCAATCATTAGTCAGGGTGGTACTACTATTACCCCCGGCACTTTGCAATTAATCACCCAGGCGTCTGACCTGACGTCATTAACACCTACCCCGTTAGCGGTAACGTCAGCAGCATGGGCGGCATCGGTGGTAACGCTGACGCTGACATCCGCTACCACGTGGCCTGTCGGAACCACACTTGAAATTACCGTCGCAGGGTTCACCCCCACTGGCTACAACGGTACGTTCTTGGGGACTGTCGCAACAACAACAACCATTACCTATCCGCTGGCTGTATCGCCGGGTACGGAAACAGTTGCAGGTACGGTAATGCCTGCCGAAGTCGCCAATATCGCTAATCTGGTCAGCCAGTTCTACGCACAGGGCGCTGGATTATCATTTTACATTTACGAAACAGGCGTAACCGCAATTGCAACGGCGATAACTGCCTTGCAGACTTGGCTAACCAACAATCCAAGTGCTGTCTATTTGTGGTTGGTTCCGTCAACGTGGGATGCGCAAGCCGGGTATCTTACACTGGTAGAATTGTACACAGCGGCCACAGCCAAGACGTATTTCATCACTACAACTACGGTCAGTAATTATACACAGTACCCGGTAACGGCTAAATCTGTTCTCGCAATGGTCAACGCACCTACCGCACCAGCAACTGAAACACGCTCAGCGGTGTCAATTTTTTGGCAGGTTCTTAACAACAATCCCGGCGCAGGTGGTCAAGTACCCCCGCTTAACAACCGCTTTGCCTACGCATTAACCCCTTGGACAGGACTAGGTATTCAGAATACCTTAACGGCTATCTTGGCGGCTAATGTCAACGTGTTGCTGACGGGTGCAGAAGGTGGGTTGTCGAACATCATCATTCGTGGCGGTAGAACCATGGACGGTAAACAGTTCGGGTATTGGTACGCTGTGGACTGGGTGGAGATTAACGGGGGTAGAGCAATTGCCGCTGAGGTAATCAACGGTTCCAATACATCACTCAATCCGTTAGTGTATAACCAGTTGGGTATTAACCAGCTTCAATCGACACTGGTTGGTGTGATGCAACAAGCCATTTCCGCAGGTCTGGCGCTTGGCAACATTGTTACTACGCAGTTAAGCCAGATTGACTTCGTGAACAATTTTAACAATGGTTTGTACGCAGGTCAGGTGGTTATCAATGCTGTTCCGTTTGCTGCATATCAGCTATTGAACCCAACCAGTTACAGTATCGGGCAATACGGCGGCCTGTCGGTGGTATTTGCGCCTCAGCTTGGTTTTGACAGTATCTTGGTGAACATCACACCAACGGAGATCGCATAATATGGCTACTAATCCAATCATCATTCCGGGCAATCTAAACCGTGTCCGTGTGAGCGCCACATTCCCGAATAACAGCGCCTTGAATATTGGCATGGGGTACTTTGCCAAGACTCAGGTGCATACAAGTATGTCGGATGTTGCCAAGAGCTTGCCTACACAGTTAGGGCATGTTATCTCTGAGGAACCATACTCAATTGCTGAGTTTGATTTTCATGTAGTACGTACACTACCCCTGGCGAGTGCATGGAAAGCGCAATGGGAGACCAGTGCTATTCTAGGCAGTATGATTGTCCGACCGGATACTTCGGTAATGTCTGACTTTCAGATAACTGCGGCTATGCTTAAGAGCGTAAGCGGTCTGGATTTTTCGGGGGAGTCTGCTGAGATCGTTCTTAAAATCCTTGGTATTTACTACATTAATTCGGACTTGTTCGCATTATGAAAATAAGCAATGACTTAAGCCTGATCATACCGCTGGAGAGAACCAGCGGTAAACTCTATGTGTACTCGAAGCCTGTGAGTTGGGAAGTTTTTGAGATGTATCACAGGGTGTTGGGTGCAACCTATGAGGCGTTAACCAGTGATGGCTTAAACCTCGTGGTGTGCCTGGCTACCGCACGCATGGCCTTGAAAGATGCCGCTGTGGCTCTGAATCGTTGGGAAGGCGCTGATGGGGTTCAAAACGGGTTCTTAAATGAGCTTCGGCGCACCACAATGATCAACTACCCTACGGATGCCGGGTGGGAAGAGATGATGCTCTCTGACGCTGTACGCAGAGGCATCGTGGATGATGACGACCAGAGGGATATAGAAAACGCTTTGGTTTTTTTTACCTTATGCTATCGGATGTTTACGAAGGATCGGCGGTTGAAAATGCTGAATGCGATGGCTTTAGTTGGGGGGTTTCAGCTTTCATCGTGGAGCGGTATGGACTTTCGAGATTCTTTGACGACATCGACAGCGGAAGGCGATATGAAGGCATGGGCATTATCCATTCCGTCCTAAGATACTCGGCGGGTGTTGGGTTCGCCCGCCTATGTCATGAGTATGATTTGCCATACCGATGCGCGGCGGAGTTTCGTAACAGGTACTCGATACTGAGGAATGAGGCATATGAGTGACGGCGGCAATGTCAAGATTATCACTATTCAGGTCAATACCGAATCTTTTGACGCATTCATTACGTCATTCAATGCCTTCGAAGCACGTCTAAAAAATACTGTAGCGGAATGGGGTAAACTCAATGCCGCCATAGCAACATCCGCAGCCTCACTTCAGACCGCCGCTATCAAAAGTGCCACCATTGTTGCCGATGCGCAGAAGCAAGCCGAGAAAGATGCCGACAAAGCCGCTCAGAAGGCGGCAAAGTCTCAACAGAAGGCTGAGAAGGAAGCCTTAGACGCAGCTAAAGCGGTGGCCAATGCCAAGAAGCTGGCGGATAAGGAAACGGCAAAGTCTCAACAGAATGCTGAGAAGGAAGCCTTAGACGCAGCTAAAGCGGTGGCCAATGCCAAGAAGCTGGCGGATAAGGAAACGGCAAAGTCTCAACAGAAGGCTGAGAAGGAAGCCTTAGACGCAGCTAAAGCGGTGGCCAATGCCAAGAAGCTGGCGGATAAGGAAACGGCAAAGTCTCAACAGAAGGCTGAGAAGGAAGCCTTAGACGCAGCTAAAGCGGTGGCGGCGGCGCAGAAGAAAGCCACACTGCAAGCTAAAGCTGATGCACTGGAACTGCAAAGAGCGTCAGATATGGCCTTCATGGAGTCTATGCGCACACGCAGTGCAGTAGGCTACATAGATTCGGTAACAGATGCTGTAAACGCCAAGGAAGCTGCTAATCGTGATAAGGGTATAATCACTAGAGTAAAAGAAAACCCGATGGTGCAGGACATTATGAAGTTTGTTAAGACGATGAAGAAAGCGGCAAAGATGGTAGGCACCTTCACACACGCATTGTTCTCCGTTGTCTCCACCATAGGCGGCGTGCTCAGTGAGATAGTAACAAAGATCGCTAAAATAGGGTTGGGGTTCGCCGTAGGTAGTCTGGTAGGGATCAGCAAGCTGGTCAACTCACTGGTGTCTGAACATAGGGAATCCGTAAGCGCAGGATTGACCCTTGGTGAACGCAGAGCATTAGGTGTTGACTTCAAAGAGTTTATCAGCGACCCCGAATCGTTTGCCCAGTCTATGGTGGATCTGCGCACATCACCCAGTAAGGCTGCTACCTTGGCGGCATTAGGGATTGAACATGACGCAGCGCTTAAAATGGGGCAAGCCGATTTTGATATTCTGGTTATCCGCAAGCTGCATGACCTGTACCAGAAAAACCTCAAGGCCTTTCCTAAACTGGTGGACAGCAGCGACCTATGGAATGCACTGCGCATAACCGATGTTATCGGCATAGACACTATAAGGAATGTAGGCAAAGTTCCTGATAAAGAGCTGGCGGATCGTGTTAAACGCTTCCAGACCGACCGTCAGACAATGGATATACCCGACGTACAGTTCCATAAGAATGCTGAGCTTGCACGTCAAATGAATGACGCAGAAAGATCATTTAGTGCAGGGTTCATGAATGCGTTAGCGGATAGCGCTGGCGGGATAAACAAAGTTGTTATAGCGCTCACCGGGTTAGGAACCGCAGCGGGTAAACTAGCCAAAGCGCTGATCCCTAGTATCAATACAGGTTTGGATGCGATGGCTAGGGGTATAACAACACTAAGTAAAGCGCTTGACGGGAAAGCCACCAGTGGGGCAATGCAGAGCTTTTTTGACGTGATTAAACAGTCGGGTAATCTTATCGCCGCCGTGTTCGGGGTAATTAAGGATGCCTTGACTAATTTAATGCCCTCAGTTATGAAATACTCATCCATGGCGATAGGCACCGCAGGATGGGGTTATGAGAAGATAGACGCATGGATTAAGCATTTAACGCTGCCTAGTGCAGATGCAAACAATGCCGAACTCACCAAAACGGCGGCTAAGCGTGCAGAACATATAACCCAACATCATCACGTACGGACAACAGACACTAGACACTCCAGCACATCGAGGCCGGTAACAGACGTCCGCATCGTCGTATCCAACCTTACAGGCAGTAATGTGAATGCGGTATTTAATTCCCTTGCATCGGCGGGGTACGCATAATGGCTATCCTACCCGGCGCAGTCAGCATTTTACGGAACGCCTACCAGCTTGCGTATGAGATCAGCCCTATCATCCTGGTGAACGGGATAGCGCAGCTTATTCCGGGTGGCATTATGCCTATAGTGGTGCTGACAGAGGCTGAGAGCGCAACAATAAACGCACTTAACGGCAACCTGAGCATATTTGATCTGAACAGCTACTTTGCACACTTTGAGCCGGCGCCTGGTAGTGTCATGTTCAGCAATGACCTGAGCGAGTACCCTTATTTGAACCAGTCCGTTGCCGCTAATTCCATCGTCGTGCAACCGCTGACGTTCAGCATTATCATGAAATGCCCCGTAAAGGGTGTAGGAGGCTACGCAGCACGCCTTGCTACGATGACGGTACTCAAACTAGCTCTTGATAAACACCATCAGCTAGGGGGCTATTATGACGTTTTAACGCCCGCGGTCTTTTATAGCGGTTGCATACTCACCCGCATGACTGATACCACGCCTCCCGACGGTGCTCAGAAACAGATCGAATGGAAGCTGGATTTTAGGCAACCGCTTATCACTGAATCTCAGACAACTGCCAAGTACAACAGCCTCATGCAGTCCATCAGTAACGGGGTGAAGGCACTATGACTGATTATGTATTCACACCATCATCTGTAGCGGCTTTCCAGTTTCAACCGCTGCTGGATGGTATTACATTTTCTGCTAATGTAACGTATAACATGTTTAGTGGGCGCTACTACCTGAATCTGTACTATCAAAATACTTTGGTGTACTCCACGCCTTTAATCGGATCTCTGCCTGGTATGTTTCAGATTCAGCTTTTGCCGCCTTACAACCCGGTAACAGCCGCATTGTGGTCATCAACCATGACCTTTGATAGCTCTACGTCCACCATAACGGTGCTGCCATGAGGCGCTATGATGTCCAGTTTCTGGATGCCATCACCAACATACCAATACTCAGTATTAACAGTGTGAACCGGGACACCACGGTTAATACGGGGGCCTTGCAGATCGAATTCGACATACCGACAGCTACCTACGCATCGCCGCTTACAGCGGGCTACCTACGCATACATGGTCTGCCATTGCCGACCGTTGCAGCGGCAAGTAAGCTCAACGGTTCCAAGGTGCTGGTTTATGCAGGAATGCACAAAGGGCTACCCTTGGCGAACCCTAGCACATACGGGCTTATTGCACAGGGCACGGTACTGCAAGCCTTCGGCAACTGGTTAGGAACTGAGCAAACTCTCGAAATACAGATGATGCCCTTCACGGGGTCAAGTTCAAGGCAGATTAACACCTCGGCGCTACCTTTCGTAGCCGGGTCATCAAATACCATCAGCATAGCATTGAACAAAGGAATGCCGCTTACTGATGTTACATCAGCGGTTCTGACCGCTTACTTTGGTTCAAAATTCACTATAGACATGTCTGGAATCCATGCCCCACCGTTAATGCTTACTGAAAATGTCAGTATGTACAATAAGTCACTGCAAGAGTTCGCTATCTGGATCAGGCGATATACTCAGAAAATGCACCTGGTGACAGATGACGGGCGGGTGTACTCAGGATATGAGATTGACGCAAGCCGGGGGGTGATACGGGTTATAGATAATGAACTGCCACCACTGGCGAACGTAGGCAATACCATAATCCTGAAACCAGAAGAATTTATAGGTCAGCCAACATGGGTTAATGTCATATCCGTGCAAGCAACCATTGTACTTAGAAGTGATATTAAACTGGGTGACGTGATCCAGTTCCCTAAAATGCCAACCCTAACCAACGCATCAGTAATGAACCAGTACCGGCAATCATCCGTGTTCAGCACGATGTTTCAGGTATTAGGTGCGGATGCGTCTGTAAGGCATGTAGGCGATTTTAGGTCACCAAGTGCCCAATCATGGGTTACTGTTATAAATGCCGTGGAATTGACACAGGTCAATCAAAGGTTTAATTATAACAACTTGAACGTGGGGAATATAGCATGACGAACATGCACCTTAAAAAGCCGCTCTATCACTCGCTGACCAAATTCGCAGACAACCAGATTGCCACTAGTGATAATCTTAGGGGTAAGATTCTGCCCGCTCAAGTAGTGGCCGTGGCGGGGTCGCTCGTTACGGTATCCTTTCCGGTGCAGACAGAAACACCATACCCCGTTGTTGAAATGCCTGTAGCGGGTTGGGAGTACATCCGAGCGCCCGTTCAGATAGGCGACATGGGTATAGCAGTACCTGCTGACTTTAGCATTAGCGGTATCTCAGGGCTTGGCACCGGCACTGGTGGTGATCCCCCCGGTAATGTCGGGGCAATGATCTTTGTACCTATCGGACGTATGACTTTCAGCCCTACAGTACCAAATGTCACCACTATATACGGGCCTCAAGGTGTAACATTAAAAGACACCCTGGGGAATACGGTTCTTAACCTGACCCCAACAGGTCTAAGTGTTACCAATACAACGGGCGCTATGGAATTAACCACAGGCACATCAGCCATAACCATAACCCCATCAAGTATAACGTTGACCGTAGGCACGATGTCATTAGCGGTAAACGCATCAGGGGTAACTATCGGCGGTGTCCCGTTTGCAACCCACGTCCATCTTGGCGTAACGCCGGGTAGCGGTATGACAGGAGTTGTGGCTTAATGCGTACCTATGGCCGAGTAAACGGCGTGTGGCAGGTGGTCACCACAGCTGCGGATGGGGATAACAGCATGGTATGGCTAACAACGCTGGCGCAAGTTATAAAATTGCAGCTAGGTGAGTCGCCCTTCTTTGGCAACTACGGCATAGATGTCTACGGATCGCTGAGTAACCAGATTCCCCCGGACTACTACATCCAGAAAACCGTTAATCAGTTCTCACAGTATTTTTTATCCCTGACTGTCAGCAGGACATTCTCAGGTAACAACCCTTCATACACCATAAAGGCGTTATTGCCTTCTGGTGCACTAACCGTCATTCAGGTGCCCGCATGACAATACCCATCACCATGACAGCATCAGGGCCGCTGGTGCAAGATCCCGGAACGATAAACGCAGCTATAATCGCCGCAGCGCAAGCTCTGGTTCCGGACATAACGACAAATTTACCTGCTTCTCTCATCGAGGACTTATCCAGCACTGGTACGGCTATCGCTGTATTGTGCGATCAGGCGGTGGTGGACTCAATAAACAACCTGACACCTTTAGCGGCCAACCTGTACACACTTAACCAGTTGGCTGCAATATATGGCGTTACGCAGGGCGGCATTACCAATGCTAACGTGTATGTTACCTTCACGGGAACGGTAGGATTTCCAATCCCTGTAGGCTTCATGGTGTCAGATGGCACGTATCAATACACAGTACAAGACGGGGGTATCGTAGGCGCTACGGGATCATCTCTGCCGCTGTATTGCGTAGCCACCATATCAGGCACATGGGCTATACCGGCATTGACCGTTACTGGTGTAGCGACATCACTGCCAGCGGGCGTAACTCTGACTTGTACTAATGCCTCAGCGGGTGTACCTGGACAGCCTGTAGAATCGGCTGACTCTTTCAGGGCACGTGTGCTGGCATCAGGTCAATCAATCGTACAAGGCGCTCCAACGTCGATTAAGAACGCTATAAACGCTATACCTGGTGTACAGTCCCGTTTGGTCAGTGTCGCCATTGGTGGCGGCTTTAAAGTGATTGTAGGTGGTGGAGATCCGTATCAGGTGGCGGGTGCAATATTCCGTTCAGCAGGTGACATAAGCGCACTGGTCGGGTCTGTCCTATCGGTATCAGCTATGTCTTACACAGGAGCAGGACCTTGGACGTGGACGGTTACCACAACGCAAGCTCATGGCTTAGTGGTGGGCAATATCATTACCATGACCGGAATAAACGGGCTGACTGGGATAAATGGTGTACCAGTAACTGTAGTTACTGTACCAACAGCATTTACGTTCACCTTCACAGTAACGGGTGTAAACTTAGGCGGCATCTATACCAGCGGCGGCATTATCACACCCAACCCCCGTAATGTTATAGTTGCGGTACCTGACTATCCGGATACATATACAATCACCTTTGTAAATCCGCCAATGCAGGCGGTAACAGTCAGCATTGTATGGAACACTAACTCATTGAATTTTGTGTCCCCAGTAGCCATATCCGCAGCAGCGATACCCGATATCGTTAGCTATGTGAATAGTATCCCTGTAGGACAGCCTATAAATCTTCTGGCAATGCAGACAGCCTTTCAGGTTGCAGTAGCGCCCTTGGTGACCGCAGCGCAACTAACGCATCTGGTCATTAGTGTAACAATTAACGGTACGCCAACATCACCCCTGGCAGGAACCAGTATCATACCCGGCGATACGGAAAGCTATTTCAACACGTCCAGCGCTGCCATAACGCTGACGCAAGGGTAATATATGACGCTACCTAATACGCTTGTTCCACCCGTTGCGCCTAACTACCAGATAGCAGCGCCTATGGCTGCATACCCATACTCGCAGTATCAGGATGACGATAACATAACCGCTCTATTCATGGCGGTTAATAGTTACTGCCAGAGCAACTATGTTGATTTTTTCAACAACTACGTGCCTGCCGCATACACCAATGTAAATATCAACGGCATGTTTCTGGACTGGATAGGTCAGGGGCTATATGGCGTTGTAAGGCCTTATGTAAGCTCAGGATCAATAACCGCCTTAGGTGCCTATAATACTTCGATATATAATCTGCTCCAGTACGATTATTTATATTATTCAGGCACAGTAACCACGTTACAGGTTAATGATGACGTGTATAAACGCTGCATAACCTGGAACTTCTATAGAGGTGACGGGGCACTGTTCACTATCACATGGCTGAAAAAACGTATTGTTCGCTGGCTGTTAGGTGTTAATGGTGTGCCCATACATGTTCAGAGTACATACGGGGTAAGCGTGCAAATATCTAACCTTGTGGTGACTATCACTATTCAGAACAGCGCTATTATCCCTAGTAGTGCCATCCCTAACACCTTTTACCCAGATCAGGTTACACCCGATGCGTCCGCTGGCTCATCATCATCAAGTGCTTTCAGTCTTTCCATGGTGCAGGTATTACAAATTCTCATATCTTCAGGTATGTTGATGTTACCTGCTCAATATAGTTACGTTGTAGTGGTGGGATAAATTATGGCCTTTCTGTACTCTAATGACGCACTCACTACCCTAGCGGTAGGTCTTAGCACTACGCAAACTCTGCTGTATCTTGCGGTGGGTGCAGGAGCTTTGTTCCCCACACCTTCTAACGGTGACATATTCTCAGTAACGCTTAAAAACGCTGAGGGAACAAAGACAGAAGTATGCTGGTGCAACTACAGATCCGGCGACACCCTGACAGTGTTGCGAGCTCAGGAAGGTACTGCCGCTAATACTTGGTCATCTGGTGATCTGGTTAGCTGTGGTCCTACAGCAGGCACCATGCAATCTCTCCAGCCCAACATTGCTTCGGGGTCAACGACACTATCACTTAGCAACAACGGGTTGCAGCAGTGGGGCCAGTCCACCACGTATAACCTTGTGATTGATTATAGTCGCATACAGGCAAGATTTAACGGTGTACCAGCAACGCTAACGCTAAACCCTCTAGGCGGTGCGTCAGAGACATTGCACAACACCCTGGACGATGGGGCAGGTAACACCAGTGTAGCCGCAGCCTTAACCGTAGCTGGTACGTCAACGCTGACTGGACCATTAACTGCCAGTGGTGGTACGACGACTACGGCATTAACCGTCAACGGGTCATCAAATCTTAACGGGCCTACCACGGCGCAGAACATAACCGCTACGGGTTTAACCGTATCGGGTAGTGCTAGTGTAACAGGATCAGTATCCGTAAGTAGTACAGTATCTTGCGCACCTGCGGTTTCCAGCTCACAAGCGGTTGTGAAATCACAGACCTTGCTTAGCAGCAGTGTTAATAATGTTACCGCCAGCCGGGCTATTGGAGTAGTGTACACAAACACCACGGGTAAGATGATGTTTGTACAGGCATACATAATCTGCGACACCTATGGTCAGGGGTACGTAAATGGTGTTTTTGTTAGTGAATACATATCCGGGGGTGCGGGGGTTGGTTTCGGGATGGTGCTTTGTGTACCCCCGGGGAATACCTATGAAATAACCGGGGCGTGTATTCTAGAATCATGGGTAGAGGTATATTAAATGATCTTATTTGCAAATGACGACACCACAACCCTTGCGGGGCCAGTTACAGCGATAGCGACCACAATCAGTGTGGTATCTTCTGCCAAATTCCCGGTACTGTCTGGTACGAACACCTTTAACGCAACTCTACAAGACGCAGCGACAGGGCTGTCTAAAGAAATTGTCTCAGTCACCAATGTAACGGGCACAACCTGGACGGTGGTCAGGGCTCAGGAAGGAACCACAGCATTAAGCTGGAACCTTGGCGACTTAGTGCAAGGTTATGTTACCGCTGGTGCGCTCACGGTCATGCTGCAATCGTCACAACTTGGTGTTGCTAATGGTGTGGCTACTCTGGACGGGACGGGTCATATCCCGATTACGCAGCTACCTCCTTCAATACAAGGGGCCATGTCGTATCAGGGGACATGGAATGCGTCAACAAATACGCCAACTCTTGTAAGTAGTACAGGTACGAAAGGATATTATTATCAAGTATCGGTGGCAGGCAGTACAACGCTAGACGGGATCAATGTCTGGAATGTAGGTGATGTTGTAACATTCAATGGGACTGTTTGGGAAAAGATTGATGGTGTTACTAGTGAAGTCTTGAGCGTAGCTGGCCGAACAGGTGTTGTCGTATTGAGCGTGTCGGATGTGGCGGGTGCAGCGCCACTAGCAAGCCCTTCGTTCACAGGTACGGTAACAGCACCTACGTTCTCAGGTATCCTTACCGGAACGGCAACATCTGCAAATAACATTACAGCAGGCGCAGCAGGTCAGCTTCCATTCCAGACAGCGCCTGGTGCAACGGGCTTTACAGCCGCAGGCACATCTGGGCAGGTATTAACCGCCACAGGTACGACAGCGCCCGCATGGGTAGCGCAATCGACGCTGTCCGTAGGATCTGCAACCACAGCGACATCAGCAACTCATTTAACATTAGGCGCAGCAGGTCAGCTTCCATTCCAGACAGCGCCTGGTGCAACGGGCTTTACAGCCGCAGGCACATCTGGGCAGGTATTAACCTCCACAGGTAC
>JAEHJW020009682.1_pt1 | contig 42097 bp, 61 predicted proteins | sample 9271431 | NCBI WGS metagenome assembly JAEHJW02 | reverse complement strand
CCAGTCGCCGGTGTTCCTGTCGCCGATGTTCCTGTTGCCGGTGTTCCTGTCGCCGGTGTTCCAGTCGCCGGTGTTCCAGTCGCCGGTGTTCCTGTCGCCGGTGTTACAAAGTCCAGTGCAATCCTTACCTTCGTTCACAATTCTCAACACTTCATCCCAAGGAATTTCACGGACTATTCTGATCTTATTCGTACAATACTTCGACTCGTCAGCCAGCATGTCGATCTCACCATATGCCTCGATTTCTGCAACACGGTTATTGCTGTCAAAGTCATAAAAATTAAAGCAATCAGACGCTTTCAGGCAAAAGTGAAAGCCGCGATCACATACCACCGGCGCATCATCCATTTCGTATGAGCGACCGACTTCGTACTGGAAGCCTCGACAAGTCCAATCGCTGTTAAATACCTTGTATCCCTTAATCGTGCTGTTCTTCATTGTTTCCCTCCGTTTTTAGTTTTGAAATAAACTTATCTGCCCATCAATATTCTTGCCATGCCGTTCTTTATTTTCTTGTGGCTTATAATGTCTGCCAGTGATCACATCTCCAGACAACACAAAGTTCGGACAATGGTTCTCTCGCTTAATCTGTGTTTCTGTCCAGTGTGGCTGTTTGCTTTTTGGATGATTGCTACACCGAAAATCATCAGCCTCAAAACAAAATGCACAGTATAAGCAGTATTGCTTCATGCTTCACCATCTCTTCCCGCAATCCTTGCAAGCAATTCTTCCGTGCTTACCTTTTTCAAGCCTTTGTTTGTAATGCTCACGGATGCCGCTTTGATTGCTCTGTCTGACAAATTTTCCATGTCAGATTTTATCACCTCGTTTCATTTATTTTCTCCTTTCAAAATCAGTTTCTTTTCATTGGAATCGGATAACCATCCGGCAGAGAATTGATTAAATTTAATAATACTTTCAATCCTGTTTTTTGAGCCGATACAAGTCCATTTTCTTTGCAAGTATTCAGTTCTGCTATATTCTGTGAAATGCTGTCTTGTATTTCTACTCTAAATGCAGGTGTTAGTGGTTTGTAAAACGTATCTTTCATATCCTTATCCTTTCACCAATATCTCTCAACTCTTCCGTTTTTCCATTTGCTTTGAATTAAAGAACAAATTTCTTTCATATCTTCGTTTTCGTATCGTCCGCACTCAACAACACGTTTCTCTGGTTCTTTTCTGTGCATACTGCAATTATCTTTATTGTCACACAAAAGACATATACTTTTTAATTCTTTCATCCCTCTTCTCCTTTCAACACTTTTCCAATCTTTTTGCATTCCTCACAAGCCGAACCCATACCGCCCCTTGTTGTTCCACAACTTATCAATGTTTTGAAAAGCCATTCGTCACTAGGTAAGTGATAGCAAAAGTCTGACGGATATTCTGCTTTCTCAACCATTTCATCTAATTCATCAGATATGCCCGTGTAGTAGTCTCTCCAATCATCATTTCCGCTGTCGCATCCGAAAACATAATCGTCAACCACTTCTCTGATAAGTCTTAGGGCGTTCTTCATAACCCTTTTTTCAGCTTCTACTGTCATGCCGTAAAAGTTGGCAATGTGCGCTCCATTTTTGATTGCGTCAAGGATTGTTTTTTGTGCTTCTTCAATCTTGTTTGCCGGAACATTGTACCGATACGGAATGATTGACCTTAATGTTTCTTCTGCTTCTTCAACGTTCATCACACTTCTCTCCTTTCCCGCTCCATCTTTCATGCCATTGCGCTGTATTTGTTGCGTAATACTGTGAAGGTACTATCTGCCATATCTCCCACATGATTTTGCTTTCGTGCCAGTTTGCCCATTTGAACATTTCAAGGTATCTAGCTTTCGGAGTAATGCACCAGCCTTTAATGCACCACACCCTCAATTCGTCATCAGCACATCCGCCATCACACACTCTTGACACAAGTGATTCTTTTTCATATTCTTTCAAATATTTTCTGATTTTGTACTGCGATAACTTCAACATTCTTGATAAACTTCCTGTTGTCATTATCCAATCATATCCACTCATATCAATCTGACAACTCCGGCGGCACAGTAAATATAGAATTTTCTCTTTTTCTGATAACTTGTCAATATAATTCATGTGTTTCAACCTCGTATTTGCCCCGTAGAGCCGTAAAAAACCATTCAGCCATAATTTCCTAGTTGCTCGTCAAGTTCTTTTCTAAATCGTCGAAATCGTAGTCATTCTGTTTAAAGTTGTTAAACTGATTTTTTGATTTAGCGCCGCCCTGTTTCTTTGTCTGTGGTTTCGGCGGCGGTTCTGCATCTGGCGGCTTTTCAATGATCGTGCCGTCTGGCTTAATAAATGCCACGCCGTCACACTCGGACTTCTCTAACAGCCAGTAATCTTTAATCACCAACTTGACCCGCCGTGCCTTGAGTACCGCCCAATAACTCCGCTGAATCCCTCGGCTTGTCAAAATCCCGTGTCGGTCAAATATGTCTTTGTCAAACAGCCCGACCTTAAAGCAATAGTCCGCGACTTCCTTGACCGTATCAGCCGTGATCCCACCGCCCATCTTCCTAGCTGTTGACGCGCACAGATCATAGCCCCATTGATAAAAGTACCCGTCACTCGCAAAAGCCCTCATGCAGAGGTAAAAATAAACTGAAAAGCCGATCCATCCATGCTTATCAAGCAACTTGTCGATTTTCGTGTCGCTGTCAAATATGTCAACCGACCAACCGGCATAATCAATCCCGTGCCGCTGTTTTCCTGCCAAAATCATCACCCCTCGTCTAATCTGCATTTTCCGCCATTTGTATATTTGAAAATCTTCTTATGTACTCCGATATTTCCAACTTGCAGACATTGCAGCACTCAAATTTCTGTTGCGGTCTGACTTCTGGATTAGAAAAGTCAAATGTAATTGTCCACTTTCCGAAGTTCTCGCGTATATTTCCTCCGCAGATTGCGCATCTTGATTTTGCCATAATTTACCTCGCTATCATTTGATTAAAAATCCCCTCTAGCACCTTGCATACGATTGAGTTTCCGGCGGTCTTGTAAAGTTGTGTGTTAGATATAACCGATTGAGCCTTTTCAAAATCTTCATCCGAAAAGCTCATCAGTCTGTAACATTCTCTCGGGGTAAGTTTTCGTATACGAATTAGGTAAATGTCTCCGTCAATCTCATACAAAAAATTGTAAAAATCTGGGTTTCCAAACTCAATTACGCTAGGGATATTTTTCGTCGTCAGAGTAGGGCATATTTTGCCGTTCTCGATCACTCGACCTCTGCGCGTTTGACTGCCTGGATAATCTAAATCTGCCACCCCCCCTATTTCACAATCAATAAAACCTTCTTTTGTGACCTGCCGAATTTTGATTGTTTTCTTTTCCAATACAAGATTATCCTTCTGTACACTCGTCAAACAATTACAAATCCCACCTTGCTGAATCTCCAACCGCTGTTCCGTTTCAACACCGGGTGTACGGTCCGACGGATTCTCAGGATTGCGACCGCGCATAGCAACTATCTGTTGTTCCAATTTCTTAACCTCCAGTATCTTCGGTTGTATTCCTCCACCGCCACAAGTCGGAATTGTGGGACAAAAGCCATCTGCATCATATACCCTGTTTGCGCTCTCAAAAGTGCCGTCAAGAGTATGGTCCATGCAGCCAATGACTTCAACTTGTCTTGTCTTGTCTTGTCTTGTCTTGTCTTGTCTTGTCTTGTCTTGTCTTGTCTAACGATTGTATTTCGCTCATCCACCGTGTCAACTCCTTCTGATAAATTTATTACTTCCACAACCGCCAAGTCATGTGTTTCGGCTTTCAATGTTCTCGCAATCGGATATAATCCACGCTGAAAATCTTCCGAAACATTCGTGTACAAAGTTCCTATGTAAGTCTTTCGCATACTACCACCTTCAACGGTTCCTTGTGCTGTACAGAATACTCGCATGGAGATATTCCATCCGTCCCGTAAACCGTGTTACTTTCATGTTTTCCCGTGCCGTTGTCAATATAGCCTAATGTATTCACAGACACCATTTCCGCTTGATTGCCTGTTTTCGATTGTATTTCCATCTTTTGAAACATGGGCTGTAATACAGTTTGCTGTGTCGATTGTTCTCGGATTGTTGATTGAGAGGTCAATCGTTGCTCGTTCGTTCGTTCGTTCGTTCGTTCGTAGGGATTTTACCGTCTGCAATCAGCTTGTCAATCAACAATTTTGCCTTTTCGGAAGTTATGTAGTATTTATCATCAACTTCATCTTCCAAATAGTCTTTCATGGTCTTTTCCAATGGAACCGGTCTGGAAAATTTGTAGTTGTATTCACCCAGAATCGAAACCATAAAGCATCTGTCTCGATTCTGTGCCACGCCGTAGTCCCTTGCGTTCAAGTCCTGCCAGTAGTTTGAGTATCCTTTGCTCGAAAGAAAATCTATCCATTTCTGAAAATCCGGCATATTGTCTTGGCTATGGACTTGCGGAACATTCTCCATCAAAAGCACCTGCGGAAGTTCTTCGCACTCGTTTAGCAACCGCTCCACTTCCCACAACAGCCCAGACCGTGTGCCGCTGCCTTTGGTCATTCCACGCTGTTTTCCGGCGACAGATAAATCTTGGCATGGAAAGCTATAAGTAAGTAAGTAAGTAAAGCGTTCCACATCTTCAATGCCAAGGTCAACACCTTTTAATTCCCTAATGTCCGTTGTCTCAAAATTCGTACCGTGGATCGCGTTATACGCAGCCATTGCGTATTTATCAAACTCACATACTCTGTAATGCTCGAAGTCTGCACCGATATTCCGTAATGCCATTGCCTGTGAGCCGATTCCAGCAAACAACTCGATCAATCTGATAGGCTTATCAATCTTGAACAGTGGGAGCGTATAATCAAAGATTGTCATTTGTCCATCACATTCATAGTTTTCAAAATCAATCATCTTTCTCTCCCTTGTAAAACTCCAAAAACTCCCTAAACTTCTCTGCCGCCTTTTCCTGATTCTTGTTTGGCTTGTCCGACTTAGGCTTAAAATCCAAGTGCTTTTCAAACAAATGAGCGACATCACGGCTGGCGTTTTTGTAGCCTTGCTGTAAGCCGTCACGATAGCCCTTTTGCGGTCTGTATTCGTCAATCTGCCGCTTGCCTTCGCCCTGTGAACCGCCCGTTTTGTTTCGTAGCTGATACCCTGCGCCAGCATACTGTTTGATGTAGTACATTTCCTTTTCGTCTAAAACGCTTTCGGAAAAATTCGAAAAGCCTATTTTGTAGCCGTATGGATTGTCTGTGCCATAAAGACCATGCTTTTTGATTGATAGGTCTATGTGCTGATACCCCGTTAAGTGTTGCGCAAGCCGCGTCAATATGTGTTTTGCCTGTCCAACGTAAGCATACTTAATACCGCCCTCGTCAACCCGTGTCAGAAAGTAAATCCCGCTTTGCTCATTCAGCGTCGGATTTACTTTCAACAGCCGTTCCCTGTTCTTCCGTTCGATTGCTTTCGCCTGTGCTATGTTTTTGTAGTTCAATCAATCACCGTCTTTCTCCCATATTCTTCAAATGTCGGCGTGTTCCAAAATATAAAATTGTTACACCATCTTTGTAACCGCCTATAAATCGGATCAGCGTGTTCTTTGTCATAAATCATAGGGTAAGGCGACCAATCAAGCGATCTGCAAAACTGTATTCTTTCAATGTCCTGCTCTATCGTTGTGTCATAGTTGCAAAGAATAAATACCGCCGGTCTGCCTTTGTTCCTATTCCACCCTGTTATCTCCCTAACCATGCGCATCTTTGGCATGATGATGTCTTTCTGCTTGTAATCGTCAAATGCAAAATGTGGCTTATCTATCCGTATCTGTCGCAATAAATCGAGATTCATTTCGTTCACGAGCCTTATGTCCAAGCCTTGATTAAATTCAACTTTCGCCTTGCTATCTACAAGCTGTTGCAGTAGTTCCGCGTGATCATTGCAAGCTAAAATGTTCGGATCGCATAGTACAATGTTTTTCTGACCTCTCCAAAACTCCGACAAATCAGCAACCTTGTGCGAACATCTTCCCTCTTTCGCTTCTACATGACAAAATGAACAACCTCTCGGACAACCTCTTGTCAAAAATCCATATGCCGTTTCTCTGCACTCTTTAGGATAAAGGCTGTAATCAGGATATATGTGTTCTATCTCTTCAGGCAGATTGTTGTCTCGCTCCGCATGATAGACCTCTTTCCCGTTCTCCAATTCGATACAATATCCGCTACCTTCTTTTATCACTTCGTCAGCGTCTATGTAGTATTCATAATCCGGCGTGAATGAAAACACCTTGCTCATGTATACTCTGTCCATGTGACCACTAAACATCGGCTGATACCACTCAACATGATCGCCTATTGATTTATGCCATGCTGACAACTTCATCAACGGTAAGTTCGGATAATTATGACCATCAACATCAATCAAGCCTATCCGCATTTCTTAACTTTTCCCCACCATCTTTTCAAACAACCGTTCAAATTCTTCATACACCGCCTTGGTCTTGGCAATCGCATCCGCAAGCGACATTTCGCCATCGGCAAGCTGTTCTCTGGTTTCGTTCTCCGCAATGCCCCTGATTGCGCCATAAAGCGTGCCATAGTAGCCGATATTCTTGAAAAGCGGTTCTCCGTCCTTGTTCTTCTTTTTCAAATCAACCTGTGCCGTGTAATTCTGCGGGTCAACATCAATTACATATTTACGGTTTACTCTAATCACCTGTTACACCTCCGTCTAAAAATTTATTTTGTTTCTTCCTCTGTTTTTAAAAGATCAAACAACGTCGGGGACATTATTTCTCTTTCAGCGGTGTCAAGGTAATCTACCGCATCGGAAAAGTAATCCGTGTTCAACTCGCACATCCACCCTATGCGCCCCATTTTAATAGCTTCATATGGCACAGATCCAATGCCGCCAAAAGGATCATATACGATCTCTCCTTTGTTGCTGTAGCGGTTGATAATCCTATCAATTATATCTATCTGCAAAGGGCATAGATGGACTTGCTTTTTCTTTAACTTCTGATTGAGGTTAAGCGTCTTTGTTCTCGAAATATCGTCCCACACCTCGTTCGTATTCCAACTGCCAACTCCCATCATCATATATGTGCTTGATAGTTTCCCTTGTTTGTCCATATCTTCGCATAACTTAACGTGTTCCTCGTAGTCATACACATGCGTTTTAGAATACTCGTTATACAAACTAGCTATCGACTTTGGATTAGCTGACTTAATTTCGTCAAGCGTAACAAGTCGATCTCCGCTTGACCGATAGTAGGCATGTGCATCTATCTGCCATTGTCCCCTTGTGTATTCCTCTTTAGATTTTGTAACAGGGGTATCTGAATAACTGTTTGATCTATCTGTGGGAAGTTTCCGCATAAGCAAAATATATTCCGGTGCACCAACTCCCATTTTAGATCCATCTTTGCATTGTTCCGACCAACCCAAGCGGTAGGACTGATTATTCTCCGCAACTACATCTGTAACAACAGTAATCATTCCAATACACACAAATCCGTGCTTTATGTAATGCAACAATGCTTCTGCGTGAAAAGGCTGGAACGCTTGCAATCCGTATTTTGTCTGATAACTTGAAAGAATGCGATCTTTCACATGGATAGCGGCTATTCTTCCCGGCTTCAAGATACGATATAGTTCCGGCGTAAGATAATCCATTTGTGTAAAGAAACTTTCTGTATCTTTATTGTGTCCAAAATCACAGTAATTTTGGCTATACTCATACAATGTGCCAAACGGAATTGACGTATGTATCAAATCTACGCTGTTTTCTGGTAATAAAGTTGTTTGTTTGACGGTATCATCATTAACCGCCCAGTATTTTTGTCCTTCAACTTTTATCACTTTTACGCCCATTTTCCTTTCTAAATCTTCAAACCTCTTTGTGTTGTTCAAACCATACTGCCTTACGATTTCCACCATTCGATTTACCATCTCTTCGTGATTATCCCATTTCTTTAATAGAGTATCTTTAATACCTCGCTCATTCTCCATATAAATAATGTCAATAATCACTTTTTCTGTCTGCAAAAATCTGTATACTCTGTGTATTGCTTGCATAAAATCATTGGCCTTGTAGTCTATTCCAACAAATATTTCTCTATGGCAATAATGCTGAAAATTACATCCGCTACCGGAAATACTTTCTTTTGTGGCAAGCAATCTAAATTTTCCATCCGAGAAGTCGATTGTGCGCTGTTCCCTTAGTTCCATATCTTGCGATCCGTATATTTCTAACGCTTTAGGAATTGTCTTTTTAATAACAGCTCTTTCGTTTTCCAGTGAATGCCATAAGATAAAATGATCGTTTGGATTTTCTTCAACAATCTGTTTTGCGACATTGACTCTATCCTGCATACTGTCACGCTTTACCTTTGCCGAACTTGATAATCCAGCGGCGGCGTCTGGAAACATTGTTATCTGCCCGTTTTCGTCTTCCGTTTTCCCATACTCAATAGGTACTTCGTGCCATCTTACTTCAAGCGGCGGCAAATCATAGCCATCGTCTGAATAGTCTGTGCTTAAATCGGACGGTTTTGTAATAAACAACGCCCAACTTGATACCCATAACCAAAATTCATCTGTCATATTAGGGTAAAGTTCCATTTTACCCACATGAGCGTGGTCAACTCTGAAAAACCTCGTTTTTGACTGTCGCAAGTCCATTACTTCAAGATAATCTGCATATTCCAAAAGTTCCACAAATTCATTCGGGCTGGGCGTAGCTGTCGCAACCAGCTTGTATTTAACACCACGAAATTTTTCTCTAAATTCTATATTTGTCTTACTGCCAAAAGATCGAAGTATGCTTGCTTCGTCAAGGCTCGCTCCTGTGAAGTAACTAGGATCTATTCCACCGTCACGAACACGTTCATAATTCGTTATCAGAATATTAGTCGTGGCGTTTTCAACTTCATCCATAGTGCGCACATATTGAGGTTTATCGTATCCTAATAGTCTTTCTGCATCTTTGTAAAACTCTTGTTTTACTCCTAAAGGACATACAATCAGACCTTTACCGCCAAACTTCTTTATTACTTGATAACAAAACTCAATTTGACAAACTGTTTTTCCAAGTCCGTATTGAGCAAATAACGCTCTCCTGCCCCCCCTCAAAGCCCATTCAACCATATCTTTTTGATGTTCCTTAAGAGCCGGATTTAGTTCGTTCCTATCGACTTTAAATCCGCTATCTTCGGATAAAACAACTTTGCTTCTTAAAAAATCCTGATAATTCATCCTCCTGTCTGGGAAAGTAGATATATCTTTACGCTTGCAAGCACTATCCGTTTCCCTTTCATATATTTTCAAGGTTTCATTGCGTCCAACTCCACCTTTTAATGTTTTTTAATTAAACGGCAATTCTTCGTCGATGCCGTCCGGTATATTCATAAATCCGTCACCGCTCGGCACAGCCTGTTGACCGCTCGCATTGTTTCCACCGTTTGCCGCTCCTGCTTTCTCGCAAAACTCAATGCTTTCCACGACCACTTGAACGCTATAAACCTTGTTCCCGTTCTTATCCGTGTAATTGTTGTTCTGCACCCTGCCATCAACCATGATTTTTGAGCCTTTCCCGCAGTACCGTTCAATCACTTCGGCATTTTTGCCGAAAGCTGTGCAGTTGAAAAAGTCTGCGTCAGGTTCGCCCTCTTTCTTAAATTTCCGGTCAACCGCCAGACTAAACCGCGCGATTGCAGTCTGGTTCTGCCCCTGCGAATAACGCACCTCTGGGTCTTTAGTCATGCGTCCCATGATGATAAATTTGTTCATGTTTTTATACCTCGCTTACAATGTTTTCGCAAAATGCACAAGTTGTGTTTGTTTTCTTCCATTCTTCCGAATGTTCTGCGTACCCGTCATTGCCGTTTGTATATTTGTATGCCAAAACATTCATACACCTTTCGCAAGCATTAGCCCATGTTACGATAGCTTCTGAAAGCGTATAATCTCCGCTGTTTGCCATAGCTAAAATAATATTTTCATTGCCACCGCCAATATATGTGTGTCCTGTCCCCATATCGTATGTATCCGCTCCGCTATCCCACTTCATAAAAACAAACGGTATCCATGATTTACCTACTTTTTCTCTTCCACACTTCTTACATCTACAGCCTTTAATGCCCTTAACACAGCCGAAAGTGCGCTCTCTGTATTTCAGCGGATGTCTGCAAGTATCTTTGTTGTCATAATACCCTCGAATATGTTCGCTCACTTCAAGTGGAAAACATACATGATAAGTTGTACATTTGTCGTTTGGTCTATCAACACTATCATTGTCGTTTCGGTACATATTTCCATCTTCATCCTCGTACCAAATTCCCATTCTTAATTTTGACTTATCTATAACCATTTCAATCCTCCTTAAAACGGACATTCGTTATGCCCAAATAGTTTCCATTCTTTCCCACGCTCCGCAACATCTACAACGGCTTTTCCTGCCACTTTTCCAACCTCGGCAATGCATTTATCCCTATCTGCGTTTCCTGCGCTCATATGGCACAGAATAACTTTCATGAGTGCGCCTGTTTTGTTTGCCTTTATGATGTCGCATACCGTATCAAGTCTTAGATGCCCGGTCAAAACATGAGTAGTCTTAAAGTCGTTCCTGTCCAAGTTCTCCGTAGAGTAGTTCAACCCAATCAGTATGTGGTTCAACTTCCACTTGTTCAGATTCCAAACAAGCAACTTAGTGTCCGTCACATACAACAGCCGCTGTCCGTCAACCTCAATCAGAAACGCATAGCACGGACATTCTGTGCCGTCGCCGTTGGTGTGTTGCCAGTGTTCCATGTCTTTGTCCAAAAGTGGCAAGGCGGATATTTTGAATGCTCCATATTGTGCGGTCTGCGGTTTCTTCTCCGTTTGCTCGTACGGGGCAAGCACGGGAATGTGCGCCTTGCGGAAGTCCTGCACTGATAAAGCATGATCCCCGTGTCCGTGGGAAACGCACACTCCCTTTATCCCCATGATGTTGTATCCAAGCCCGCGCCGGATTTCTTTCATCGGCAAACCGCAATCCAAGATTAGAACATCTTCGCCGTAGTATAGCAGATAACAGTTGCCGTCCGATCCGCTCCCGACACACTTAAGTTTTAGCATCTGCTTTCCCTCCGAAAAATGTCTCTCGAACATCTACGCAGCGCCTTGTCTGGTGTGCTTCCTGCCGTGTCAGCTTTGCTCTCTGCGCGTTGTCGCAGATAAATTTCCGGCAGATCATAGGTCTGACTTCGTATATCCTACACTTATCGCAATCCTTGTCTGTATCAAGAAACGGGCAAGTCATGTCAAATGCCAGTTCTGCAACGGGTATTATGTGTTTGCATTCTTTGATATTGTTTTTCTTGATATACTTCCGTATCGTGCGGATTTCCTTGTCGCTCATTGGAAGCAGATTGCTACAGCACGCGCCGCAACCGCTACACTTGCCGTCTTTTGTAAAATTGTAAATATTATCTTGCATTTCTCTTTGGACAAGTTCAAGAAATGAAATAACTTCTGCACTCATTCTACAATTACCTATTCATCTGCCGGAAATCTGAAATAAATATTGCAACCGCTTTGTGGCTGTTGGTTAGTAAATAAAATATAATTGGCATAATTTGTGTGTAACATATCCATTACTTCGATCAATTTCTCCGGCGTAGAATATCTAGCGATTATTTCACCGTTGCCTCCAAGCGGCGCGCAGAGAATATAATTCCCGTCATTCTCGTTTTGCTTACAATGTATCCGAAAACTCACTCTTTCGTACGGAAAATCGCAACTCCCGTCTTGTGATATAACCCTCATATCTTTCCTTTCCGGCGGCTACCGCAGAAGATAGCCGCCTTTCTGGTTTAGAATTACTTCTTCATGCTATCACCCCCTATTCAGCTTTCATAAACGGCGGCAGTTCCTCGCCCTGTTCTTTGGAAATTTCTTCGCCGGTTAAGCCTTCCTTTGCTTCTTCCGCAACTGTTTCCTCCGACGCAAATTCAACAGTGTTTGCACTCTCAGCAATCTCAAATTCCACATCCGCCGCAACCCGGTCATCGTTTTCATGCTCCTCAAAATCATCATAGGCATTGTTCAAATCCTCGGAACCGTGTGTTCTAATGATGTACTTCAAGCAACGGTTCTTCACTGTCTTAAGGCACATCTGATCTGTAAACTTCTGGTGAGTTCCGTTTCCGTTCTCTTTGTAGCCGTAACCCTGCGCCCACGCTTTCTTAATCATCGGCATACTCATAAGTTCAATATGTTTCGTGCCGTCCTGCATCTTCGCAATGGCATAAGCACCGCGGATTTTGGTAATGTCAATGTTCATGAAGTCCTGTGTGTGCTTGTCAATCACAATCTCCGCATCTTCAATGTGATATTCAAAAACATCGCCCTCATAAATCACCATTGCCGGAATATCCTTTAACCCCAGCCGTCTTGCATTGCAAGTATTTCCGTAAACAGACGGCTGAATATTTAACTTGCCGCCGTATGCAATCGGATAGCACTGCCCGTTCTGCATCGAAAGTCCGCTCCGAACCATCTTCATGAGCGAATTAGCGATACTCACCTGTGAACAGGTTTCAAGCACGCACTTTCCGTCTTTGTCCACTGTTTCTTTCAGCACCAAGTAAGCGCCCATCAATTCATTCGCGTAGTTGTAGTCTTTCGGAAAAGAAAGACCAAACTTAACCTTGTCGTTAAGCTGCGCAATCAATCCATCAATAAACGCATTGTTGACAATAAGCGCCGCCTGCTGTTCTCCTGTTTTTGCTACTTCGTTCTTTCCTGCCATTTCTTATTCCTCGCTTTCTTTTATTGAATCCATGCTTCCTGTGGAAGCGACTGCACATATCTATCAAATTCTTTTGTATTGCTTGCTCCCCAGATGGGCGAAAATTCAATCTTATCGTACAATTTCTCTATCTGCTTCACCATTTGCAGATAGCCCGTGTTTTGGTCCCTCAAAATATCCATTGCAGCCTTAAGATTGTCATATCGGTTCTGCAATCCTATGAAAGCCATTGCAATCTTGAAACACATTCCGGCTGTCTGAATAATCTTCTCTTTTGTAAGTCGCATCAGTTTCTTTCCCGCTTCTTGCTCGGCATATTCCTCATAATCGATTCCGAAATAATCTTGCTCATAGCTATCCCATCCGAGAAGTCCATCACCATTGTCGCCGCCCTTGATTGCAACAAAGAAATTATCAAAACATTCGATAAAGTCATCATCAATCCACCATTGGTCAATGTCTTCTATCATTTGTTCACATTCCGCACACAAATCAGCAAACATCATCTTAAACTCATATGCTTCATCTTCGTTCCCGTCCAATGCATTGATAATGGTTTCATCATCTCCGTCAACATACCACCTTACGTTCTCACATTCTTCTTGAATATCCCATAAAGTGTCCCGTATGTATTGAAAATTCATGTTCTTTACGATAGATTTTTTGTACCTCATATTTCTGGCTTTTTGCCTTTTGGTTTCTTCGGCATCCGTCATTTCCCCACCCACTCCGTTTCCTTTGTTTCCTTGTGCACAACCCTGATCGCAACCGCATCTTCCTCGACAAACATATACTTGCTTGCGTCATATCCTGCGGCGGTCAATAACTTCTTCTGCGTCAAGGTCAGTTTCTTTGGCTGTTTTGCCACTAAATGCCACCTCCGTTTAATAATTCCTCCACATACAAATCCATGCTGTGAATCAGCTTTTTACAGTTCCCATGTGACGCATGATTTTTCCATGCACCGTATTTCTCATAAAACTTCTTTTCCGTCATTCTGCCGGACTTAACAAGCCTTGCCATGTTGCAAAACTTCTTCCTGTTTTTCCGCTTGTTATCGCCCTTTAATTTTCGGATATACCTTCCGTCCGCCGTTATGTAATGGTGAAAACCCAAGAATCCAATACCGCATCTAAACGGTACAATCTGCGTCTTGCCGTTCAATGAAAGATGCAGACTATCAGTCATTTCTCGAATGTTCTCCAAGCACCATTTCAGATATTGCTTGTCATGGTGAATCAAGTAGAAGTCGTCCATATACCGCCCATAAAATTCAATTCCAAGTTCGCCAGTAATCATATGGTCTATGGCGTCAAGCATCAGTAGGGCGTATATCTGCGCTACCTGATTGCCAAGCGGAAGTCCTAGCCCTTCGGTGCTGTCAATAAACAAATGGTTCATCCATGTGGTGTACTCGTCTGTAAAGTAATAGTCCACAATATCCTTCAAGACTTCATGGTCTATCTGGTAGAAAAACTTGGTTATATCGCATTTCAAAATCCAACCATCAATACCGTGCATTCGGTAAAATCCAAGCATCTGTTCTTTCAAACAGTCCATGCCATAATGCGTACCCTTGCCGATCTGTCCGGCGTAATTTGTCTTGATAAACTGACTTGTTAACCTCTGATGCAGGATATTGTCCGCTAAACAGTGTTGCACCACTTTGTCCTTGAAAGAACATGACTTAATCAGCCGCTCCTTTGGCTCATAAATCGTAAATTCGTTATACGGATTGACTGTGTATGTCTGATTTTCAAACTGCTCTTTCAGAATATGGATTCCTTCAAGGCTCATAGCAGAAAACTTCGCAGTGCTTGTATTAAATCCCTTACCTCGTTTAGCCTTCTTATAAGCCTTGTAAAGGTTTCCATAATCGCAAATGATACTTTTATCGCACATATTATAAATTCCTTTGTATTTACCCGTTTTGGGATGGACACACGCCTTTCTGTATCTTTTCTACATGATTTCGGCTTAATGCCTACTCTATCTGTCTGGTTGACCCAGAATGGGCGAACACCGTCGTTGTTGTTGCAGTTGTTCCTGTTGATGTTGCCGACCGGCGAAACAACGGATTATACGGCGCGTGACCTTTCTATATCCCTTGTTCTCCAAGCGATAGCCATGTGCTTGATATCAGATACCATTTTCGACCAGTGCTCCATACTGCTCATGTTGATTATGTTCAACTCATGAGACAGTTCGATATAATAAAGTAAGTTATCGCACCACATGATCGCTTTCGTCTGCAACTCGTTCCGTTCTTTGATAGATTCTGGTATCTTCGTCCGGTTCGCCTCGTTCAGATATTCGTAGATTTCCAATGCGCAGTTCTGCATTTTATCCACAAGCGAAAACCGAAATTTCTTTGGATAACGGTTGCAATTTGATGTAAGCAACAACGTGTGTTTCGCTAACTCTTTGGCTTTTATAATAATTTGCAGTTCGGATTCTTTGCTCATTCATCAATCCTCGGATTCAAAAGATTATGGATTTAAAAGATACAAAAGGGCGAACACCGTCGTCGTTGCAGCAGCCGATCCTGAGGACGTTGCCGACCGGCGAAACAACGGTAACTCCATACTTTGAATCATTACACGGCGTAGACCAAGGATTGATAAGCCACCACCAATAATCTGCATTTGAAATCAATTTGCGATATTTTCGGTATTCGTCAATTGTCAGCAGCGATACTGCGTCCTCGCAAATCCCGTATTCCGTCTGTCCATCAAGCGAAGTCAAATCTCTTTCCGCCGGAATAATATTTTCTCCTCCAATTTCCTCACAAAGAAGATTGTAAAATTCCCCGTTCAGATAACCTCTGACTTCACTATTTCGCCAGTCGTTTGACTCAGGATCAAACCGTCTATTGTCGCCTAATTTACTTCCAAGGCAATCGTAGCGACCATCGTGAATATCAAGGATTGTCCACTCCAATCCGCATAGTTGAAATTTGTCACCAATCTGTAAGCCTTTCAGAAGTTTAACCTTTTCTGTCTTATTTGGTTTTGCTTTGAGAAATTCGATTTCTTTCCTCAACTCGTTGATCTGCTCCTGCAGCGCTTTCATTGTCAATGCCATGCCGTTACTCTCCTTTCGATACAAAGATATCAGATTTCAAGATACAGAGTGGGTGAACACCGCCGATGCAGTCGCAGCGGTTCCCGTAGACGTCGCCGACCGGCGAAACAACGGTAACAGTCCATTTCCAACCGCGATCCTCTGTACTCCAAGGCGTCAAAGTCCACCACCAACCATCCAAATCTTTGTTCACAATTAAATTGTTGTATTTCCTTGCTTCGTCGAACGTGATCGGACGCGCCTTGCACCGGCATGAGCCAAACTCATTCTGCATATCAACCGATGTCAAACCAACCTCATGCTCGATCAAGTTTTCCGCACCAACAGCTTCTTCAATCACCGGCTGAATTTCGCTTTCAATCACATTCTTAAGGTTGGATTTGTTGTAATCTCTGGTATATTCATCAAATACAACATCATCTGCCATAAAACCCTTTGATATAACCGCCGTCTGTCCTTCTGTCTGCTCTAAGACAATAAAATCATGATCTCCGATCTTAAAAACCGCTCCTACTTCCAACTCCATCAACTGAACTTTTGTTCCCATTCTCCTTTTCCTCCTACTTAAATTTTTGTAACTTCAAGTTTCTCACTGTCAGAAACTTTGAATATGATCAACTGTCTGTCTGTTAATCCCGCCACCCGTGCCAAACTGTCGCTGTCAAGGCTCTCGCCGTCGTCAAGGATAATCGGCGCATCTATGCCCTCCAACTTCTGAACATTGTTGCAAATATCCACCTTCCCAAGCATCTTCAATGCCTTGTTTGCATTGCCATCAAGCAGTGATTTTCCATCAACCGTAGGTATGCAAACATTTTTGTAACAGCCTGACTTGTTAAACTCATACAACTGAAATTTCACGATCCCGAAAAGCTTGTTCACTTCATCCGTCAAGGCGCTGTTCTTTCTCTGTTCCAACACATCAAGCATATCCAAAATGCGCTGCGCGTCAGCTTTTTTCTGCTCCAAGTGTCTGCTTTCGCTCAAAAGCTCATCCAACCGCTTCTCATAATCCGCAGTGCTTGACTTTGCGATCTGCCCGGAAATTGACTCCTTTTCCGCCTGCAACTGTGACAACTTGGCTTTCAATTCCTGCCGAATATTCTCTGCCGAAAATTCCCCAGACATTGCCTTTTCTTTCTCGGCAATCTCTGTCTGCAATGCCTTGTATTCTTCCGTCTGTGTCACATCAACCGGGGAAATACTACTCAATTGCTGTTCAAGGTCGGCAATCATGTTTTTAACATTGGTAATTTCCAGGACATCTTCTTCCATCAGCTTCTTGATTTCGGCAAGCTGTTTCCGACTGTCCTGCAAGCGGCTGTTCATCAATTCGCCGTCTGCCGTTATCCGCTTCAATTCATCCGCCTTGTGACTGTCAAATTCGGCTTTCATAGCTTCTTTCTTATCTTCCGGATATTCCTGTCCGCAGTACTGGCATACAAGGCTAGAATCGTCAAATACACGGCTGTTTTCATCTGCCCATTTATCCTGCAAAGATTTCAGTTTTTCGAGATAAGCCGAAATCTTATTTCTAAGATTGTCCATTTCGATATTGTGAGTTTTAATGTCGTTCTCAATCCTGGAAAGCTCAATTTCTGTTTTTCTTTTTTCACTATCTAAATCCCTCCTTTTCTTTTCGTTTTCAGCATTAGCCTTTCGCTCTATGTCCGACAACTGGAATTTCAGTTCCAATACACCGTCTGACATCTTCCTGTGCTCTTCCAACAGCTTCTCATTGTTCTCAATCTTGGCTGTTGTTTCGGCAATTTCATTAAAAATTTCATTGCGCCGCAGTTCCAACTCCGCAACATCAATCTCGGATGCAATGGCAATGTCACGCTCCTTTTCCTTAATCTGTCCTTCAAGCACCTGCGCCATCTTATCTGCATCCGTAACAACTTTCCAATTCAGCGCCCTAATCTCGTCCACCTTGTACTTGCCAAGCATATCCGCAAGTTCTTCCAACTCAGGATCCCTTTTCGCAATTTCTGCATCTGTGATGCTTTCGATTTTGCTGAACAAATAAGCCCTCAACGTGTCGGCTTTCTCCGCCAGAAATGCGTTGATATTGCACCCCATCAACATAGTCTTAATGTCGCCCATGCGCTCGTTATAGGATTTCAGGGTGCAAGGAACCTCATTCACCAAATAAGAGTTCGTGTCGGCGTAGCCCTTTTCGTCACGCTTACGCTTCTGCACCTTTCGGAACACGGTTTCAACCCCGTCACTGTCGAAAACCAATTCCACTTCCACATCCGACTTGTCCGTCACGGCATTGTTGCGTACCGGCGGATTGCTCTTCAACTCGTAATCGCAATTAAACATCGCCCACAAAATAGCCGTTGCAACACTGGTCTTTCCCTTGCCGTTTTTCGCAGCAATCTGTGTCATACGGCTGTCAAAATCAATCTGATAGTCCGTAAAGCACATAAAATTTTTCATTCTCACTGACTTAAGCATCTTTTTCCTCCGTTTCATCATCTATAACCTCAATAATCGCAAGCGATAATTCGTATGCGATTCGAAGTTCTGCTTCGCCGTTTTCCAAAACTTTTGTATATTGCCTACTCTGAAACCGGCCATCAATCCTGACAAGCGTTCCTCTCGGCATATTTGCTGCTCTGATTGCATTTCTGCTCCATGTTATTGATGGAATATACGAAAATTTATTATTTCCAAGCACGGATTTCAAAATCATGTCCGTAATAATGCGTAAAAGTGGCGTTTCTCTCGGTTCACTAGTTTTTGAAATGTATGCTTCACCCCATGCCTCGTTTTGATCCATCTCATCCGGCTCTGGTGTTTCTAGGATGTCTGCAAATATGTAAATTTCACATTTGTTGCTGTCATAGTGCCTAAATGATCTTAAGTCGCCCTGAACCTTAACACGATCTCCTGCCTTTATACCTTTTGCGATAACCTCTGATGCAACGCAAGGCAAATTATCTATAACCCCACTATGCCGCTCGGATGCAATGCTAAATTCATAAAACTTCTCGCCCCATGTCTTATGGGAAAACCTTGGTTCTGATTTCACAGTCCCAACCACTAAAATCTCAATCATCTTCCTTATGTTCCTCTCTTATTCTGTATGCAAGTATTGATAAAAACTCCGAATTCACGGTGTTTCCCTTCCGAATGTTTTCCTTCCACCAATCACAGTTTCGGTCTGCTTTGCTGATTGCATGTCTTATTGTCCGTTCTACGCTTTCTGTTTTTGTAGATTTCTTATCTGCAATCACCTTGTACACTCTTTGCACACTCGCTTTGCTGTCCACGGAAAGGATTTCAGTCGCCATACAAATGTATTCGAATCCTCGCAGATTCGGCGTGATTCCAATTGAAATAAGGATATCACCTGTCGTCATATCACATTTCATCCTTTCTCACATAATCAATGAATGTATAACCTTTGTGACTAAGAAAAGATTTCCCGGCATAAGTCTCATGTTCGATTGGCTTAAAATCCAGTTGAATGTCAAGGATTTTTGCAGCCTGCCACAAATTGTTAAGCTGAATTTCATTATTCCTGCTCATTTGAAACTCAATATTTTTAACAACTGCTTGGCTTGTTATAAATTCATCTGTTGCTTCAACTATTTCTTTTACCTGTTCAAATACTCTAATTTGTTCATCGAGCCATTCGAAAAACTTCTCCTTTGTCATCTTGACCTCACTTTCCCTTTGTGCTATAATCGCATAAAGATAGCAATATCGTTACTTCCAAAACAGGCCACGGCTCCCAACCTCACGGCCTGTTTTGTGCTTCATGCAGATTTCTAATAATCCGCTTTGTACGCCATCTCCGCATCCGATTCTGATAAATAAATTCTTCCACTTCCCATTGCATCCACCAGATAACCGCCGCATATGCCAATGTCACAACGGCTTTTTGGGTTAAACTCTCAAACATCCAAAAGTCAGCATTGCACAACATCATGGATGTAATAATTGATATAACCAGATTTTTCATTCCGTTTCCCTCACTTTCCGTGCAGCTCCTCTAGAATACAACTTCTTTCAAGAATCCGCTTCGTGTAATCAGAAATAACGCCGTCATCGTAATTGCTCTGTGCCTTGCTGTTTCCGTTGTACTTGTCAAGCACCAAACTGACTTCTACATGTTCCGCAAACAACTCCGCAAGGTAATCTGCCGCAACCAGAATATTGCCCCGTTCATCAAATATATCCATCACGCCAAGCCGTTCCATCCGTTCCTTGTGCCACTTTGGATTTATCTGCATCAATCCCATGCATCCGCCCGATTCCGTGTTTGGGTTTCCGCTAGACTCCTTCTCAACCATAGCCATCAGCAATTCCGGGCATATGCCGTATTGTTCTCCGTACTCGATACAAGCTTGTTTTGCTGTTTCGGATATGTATGTGTCGTTGTCCTGCGATAATACGGTAAGTGGATTCAGAATCATTGCGCTTGCGATCGCCATCGCAAGCAGTGCCTTTGTTTTTATCGTCCTCACCTCCTACACATACTCGCGCCAATGCTGTGCAAAGTAGCTTGTATGTTTGCTTCCTCTGCCGTGCTTGCAGATTTTTACCATTCCCTGTTCCTTCATGTTGACCTTTGCGATATGTCTTGCTAACTTTCTCATACTCTCACCTCCCCCAACTTTTCATCCTCTTTCTTGTCCGCATCCTGCCTAGCAATCGCCATACCCTCCGCAACGCCGAGTATGTAATTCTGTTTCTTCTCGTCCAGTTTGGGAACTGCCTCAACCAACTTTTCCAAGATGTCCTTTTCTTTTTCTGACATAATCCTCACTTCCTTCCATAAAACCTATGTTCCTGTTGTTTTGTTGACTCTGTGAGTTTAATATATCACATCGAAAGCAAAATTGCAATACTAAATATTGACTTTGTGAGTTTCTTTTGATATATTTGTTTTAAGGAGGTAGACAAATGAAAAATAGAATTAAAGAGGTTCGCAAATCACAGGGACTGACACAGGTTGAATTTGGTGAAAAAATTGGTGTAAAAGGAAACACCGTTACAAACTATGAGAACGGTTTGAGAACTCCGACTGACGCGGTTATTCTTTCTATATGTCGTGAATTTAAGGTAAATAAAGAATGGCTGTTGACAGGTGACGGTGATATGTTTTCAGAAAGAACTAAGAGCCAACAGATATTTGATTTTTTGACAACAACAGCAGAATTGCCGGATAATGACTTTCAAAAAAGGTTTATCAATGCTTTGTCGAAATTGGATTCAAGGGACTGGGAGACACTTCAAAAGATTGTTGATAATATGCAAGAGGGCTAAAAACTAGCCCTCTTTTGTTATGCACTTGATAAGCCGAAACAATCTACTCAATACCCATATGTCGTCAATATGTTTTACCATATCAATGATTTTCTCTCTGTACCACTCTTTCTCATTAAAGTTTTCTTTTGTACTTCCCATGACATTCCGCTCCTTCCGTAGAATTAGTATGATTGCAATTATACACTACAATATGCGGTAGTTGCAGACTGTTATTTTAGAAATTTATATTATACAGTGGATTTTTATTATCAAAAAACAAAATATCGGGACACATTTGACTTACAATAGATTCTGGCGGCATTTGTTTTGATTTCCCTCCATGAAGACCAAGTCCCATTGGCAAGATGCCTGTCATAAATTTCACTTCCATCATCATCTATGAAAAATTGCCGACCGTACGATGAACTCCAAGGAATCCATAAAAAGATTCCGTCACTCTCGGTTGGAGTATAACTATTATCGTCTGATTTCGCATAAGCTAGATAGTCTGGATGAAAGTTATCTGGATTTTCTACACTGCTAATTTGCTTAAGATATTGCGGATACCCTGCGTTCAAGTCAGACCATGCACCCCAACTGTTCGCCCATCTCCTTCTAAATTTAGGTGGTTGTGCATTGTCTTTCTCATAAGCAATCTGGATTCCGGCTGATGAATTTGCTCCGGCGCCTTGGCAGCTTTGATCGCTTTAATGATGACTGTAGCCGCGCTACTGACGGTGATGATAGCACCGCAGACGGCCAAGATTGTGGTGTAAACTTCAACTGGTGACATTTCTCATTCCTCCCTGTCCAATTTTTCCATGAAACTGCTTGTATTCTAGGTTAAAAATTATAATCAAATTTCAGGTATCCTCTGTAGCCTATGCGGATTATCACACCGTCAACCGCATTTTTGACCTTTGACCACTGTATGTTACCATTGTGTTTTGATACATCAATTACTTTTTTCATTTTTAATCTCCTTTTTATTTTGATTAGGTGCGTAAAATAGCAATTTGGTTGATTGTATAAAGCTAGATGGTTCCAACAAAACGTTTAATCCTGTGTCCGATTTGAATAATTTTTGTGTCGGAGTTGGATTATTTACCAAAAATATTTTACACAATCCATTTAATGATTGGTGTATGGTTGTGAGTGCTAATATTGATGGAACAGCCGTGCAAGTTGCTATCAATCTATGGAACAATCAAAGTGTTAAACAAAGATTTTGTGCTACTAGTACATGGTCAGAATGGATGGAATTAAACACCTTTAACGATAGCGGTTTTATTCCTGTCACGTCATTTGACATATCTGGTGTCATTGATAATTCTGGCGGTGTAGGTACTGGTTACAGAAAGAAAAATGGATATGTAACTGTCACAGTCAATCTTAATGGAGTAGGTACACTGCCAAATCATGCAACCAATATACTATTTACACTACCAGAAGGCTATCGTCCAACCAATGATATTTATACTTCATGTTTTGGCTTTAACACAGGAAATGCGCAAGTATTAAGCATTCATACAAATGGGCAGGTAGTGATTAAGACATTTGAAAATGTCGGAGTCCTAGTAGGTACTATTACATTTCCAGCATGATTTTACTTTATTTTTTGAACATCACCATTACTTTTATAATAACGCTGTAATTATATGCCCAACATTTTACTCCGTAAATTCCATCCATGAATTGACATGATCCAAATACACCTGTGGGAGTCTCTATGACTGTTGCTGATATGGGGGTTCCGTATTGTGATACTTCGTCAGCGAATAATTGATACCCTTGATACAATCCGTGTCCATTATCACTTGTGCCTATTTGGATTTCATAAATTTTGGTATGTAAACCAACGTTTAAATTGCTATTTAACGCACTAATCGCCCCTGTTGCCGTACCATCACCAATCGATGATATATCTGTGGTGCCAAGCATCTTATAAAGATAGCGCACATTCTTAAACATCTGGCTCATTTTTGCAAAAATAGATGAATGAGTCTCACCCGTGGCAACAGGTGTCACTGATGTCCATGATGTTACAGAACCGTCAGCCACATCTGATGATGTAAATGTTGTGGTCATATCTTTGCTATTGCCAGATGATGCGATAAAATTGCTGTCATTTGTCAGTTCAGATGTCTTTGATGGTACTGCTGGTTTGTTAGACAAATCTGTATAACTTCCACTAAAATTACTTGTACCTGCGCCAATATTATTTCTAGCATTTGATTTTTCTGTATTTGTTAATCCTTGAGACGCAACAGTAGATACTGCCTTGAAATTTCCGACATTACCTAAACCAACATCACTCTTACTTAATGTGACTGCACCAGTTTTTCCAGCTACACTTGTTACGGGAACGGATGTTATAAACCCACTGTCATTTGTCAAGTCGGATGTCTTGCTTGGTATACTTGGGCGATTGGACAGGTCATTGTAACTGCCAGAAAATGCAACGGTTTTTAAGTCACTGAACCACTTCTTTATTTTCCCGAATAGTGTAGATATGGTTTCTCCACTTGCTATGTTTGTTCTTGTTGAAGCTTCAGTGAAAGTTGGTTTAAGATAAGTGCCAAAATTAGAACCCCAGCTAGTCCATGCATACCCAGATCCTGAAATAGAAATTGCTGTTGTTCTTTTCAAAACCGTATTTGTATCTGTAAATAACTGCATACTATTAGCATTTAGTGGCTCTGCAAAGGATATCAAAATTCCAGATAACCCTTGTGGATGAGGATTATGTCTAGTATTGCTTGTTACAATACCAATTCCATTCTTAAATGTATCTACATCCTCAACTTCTGGTAGAGAATTTTCTCCATCAAGTCTTAGATACTCAGCAAGATTTATACCTAGATTAGCAGGTGTTATATTGACATTCCCTTGTCTATAATTACTTTCTGCATTACCTTTTACACCAGTAACAGGACTTCCAGCTAGTATATCCCACTGATTGTCTGCTGTTTTGTAAACATTTGAGCCTGCCGCTACAGGTTTTCCTGCGCCCTCTTTAAATCTTGCGTCCGTGGTAAATGCATCAGAGATGTTGTACATCCATCCATCTTCTGCATCCAAAAGCCCGGGCAACTGCGCAAAAGTGATTGTGCCTTTAGGGCGCAGTATACCATTCAGTGTCTCGGAGATAGATTTGGCCTGCTCATAGTAAAACTTTGCCTGCTCATAGTACGCCTTGGCATTGTCGGTGGTATCTTCAGGTCTTACTGCACCGTTTGTCCCAACTGCAAAACTCTGTGCTTGACCAGCGTAAGTCTGCGCATTCTGCTCACTTGCGCTTGCTGCCGTTTGGCTGGCATTAGCATTATTGGCATGTCTCTGGGCATTAGACTCTGCTGTTTCCGCGTCCGTTTTGGCAGATTCTGCTGACGCCTGTGCTGTCTCAGCTGCGTCCTGTGCGTCCTCTGCAGCCGATTGAGCTGCCTCAGCTGCTGTCTGTGCATCACCTGCATCCTCCGCCGCTGCCTGTGCCAACTGCGCATTGTTGGCAACGGAAATTTCGCTTGCCGCCGCAGCACTGGCACTAGATGCTGCATTTGCGGATGCTGTCTGAGCTTTGCCAACTTCCACCTTAATATCCGCAAGATAATTTGGCTGTAGTTTTTCTTCCGTCACACTTCCATTTTTGATATTCGCGGTGACCTTGCCATCCGCACCAAGCGTAAAGACAATTGTATCGCTGTCCAGAAACTCATACTGAGTAATCAGGACAGACATATCCACGTACTGCACCGTGCCGTCATCCAAGGTAATGACCAATCTTTCATTCTGTGCATCATAAGTAAAATTGACCGCCAGTTTCTCCAACTTGGTGTTAAGCGTAATGACCGCGCCATTTTTTCTTGTAAATGTAAAAATCCCCGTTGCATCGTCAAACGATACATCGGAGATCATGGTTGAGACCTCTACTTTGGTTGCCTTGGTTGCATCGAGTTCAATTACCCGGTCATCTATAATATCTAATGCCTTATCACCCTCGCCTAAATTTACTTCATCTACCGGTGTACTATCATCTGGATAGTTTTTCCAATGCCTACGGCTATATGCTTTATTCATTCTCTCCACCTATTGCCTTTCTTAATTTTATGAGCATTACTATTTCATCCGTTTCCTCTACTTTTTCGTATGACGGAGGAAATCTAACATAATCAACATCCAGACTATCGCTGTTTTTATATACAATTTCTTCCCCGGACAGAATTTTGTAACCGTTTAAATTTTGCCTTGTCATTTTTTCTAACTTATCAACAGAATCGTCATAAGAATTTACATACAATCTCAATTCTCTGTCAACTCTTATATATGATGATAGCTCATATTCTGTTTTGTCGTTCAGGACTAAAGTTATTTGATTCATGTTTACCTCCTTAAATCGCAATGTCTATATAGCCACTTTCAAGCAATTGATCTAATGGATAACTGTATGATGGATATACTATTGTATCTGTAATATACTGTTTGCCACTTGAAGAACCACTCAATGTTCCAAGAGTTTCAATATTTGATGCTCTAAGTCGTACACCACCTGTTATGTTACTGTATACTTGTGTCACGTTTCCATAATTCAATCCAGATGCAGTTTGCCAATTGTTTGCATTATGGAATGTAATAGGAACACGGTTTGTTACACTACTTATTGGTAGAATATGTGGTGGTAAAATGTGACTAAGCAGTATTGTACCTGTTCCGGCAGCAGTTATTGAGAATTTTGCTTCTACTATAGTCATATTAGGGAATTGAGTCACGTACACGTAGTAACTTCCAGTTGCATCAAATGTAATTTGGCTCAATGCATCACTGGAGATTGATATATCATCCCAACTCCCAGTATTTTCGTTGTATTTATATGCTCCATTGTTGTCAAAACGATATCGATCGCCAACAATTGATATGCCATTCAAGACTAATGACAGTCCATCTCTCATTGCAATATAATTTGTTGTATGGTCATAGCTAAGTGCCGCATTTGTGCCGACTCCACCAAGTTCAAAATCACCATTTGATAATATTTTCCATCCATTTGAAGATAGGTTTAGTTTGTTCGCATCAATAGAAATTTGTTCTGCAGTCTGATTGATTCTGCTTACCATTGCGGAAGCTTCTTCTGCTGTTGTAGCCCTTGCTATCTCAATAGATAAACCTTCTGCTGTTGCAGTAATATTATTGCTCAGAGTGGTTTCTGCCCCGGATGCTCTTTGAGTCTCAGCAGTAATAGAAGCTGCTAACCCCTGTGCTGTTAATTCGATAGTATTGGTTAAATCTCTTCTTACCTCTCCGGCAGCATTATCAGCATATCCTTTTGCACTGTTCAATTTATCGGATGCACCCGTTTGAGTCTCATAAGTATTCTCAGCGTCACTTTTCGACAGATAATTATCCCTTATATTTATGTTAATGCCACTGGCTGTCTCTTCAATCTTTGTGTTCAATTCCTCCGTTATCAGTGTCAATTCAGCGACTTTTCGCCAGTTCACCCCATCTGACTGATAGACATACCCGTTGGAATTATTCAGATAATACTGCCCGTTGTATGTATGTGGTGGATACACACTGTTTGCAGGAGCGGAATACCCGTAAAGCGATATATTGTAAGTTGTACCATCTTTCGTTGTATCGTACTTGCTCGTGGCGGCACTGACTGTGCTTGTGATAGACTCCGCCGTCTGCTGGATCTCGGACTGCAAACCGGCCTGCACATCCGTGATTCTGGAATTGGTTTCTTCCACTGTGCGTGTCAATTCATTTGTCTTGCCGCGCAGTTGAACAATAGATTTGTTTACCGTATTTGAATCATTTCCATATACTTTTTTCCCTTTGGAAACATAGGTATCGCGCAACGACTGTGAACCTTTCAATGTGCGCTCCAAAATGTATGTTTCAATCAGTTCATATCTTGTCACTGTACGGATGGGGTCGCCAACTTCAAGGCATGGATTGCCCACTGCCTCAAGCGTTTTGACTGGACGGTATGTAATTCCGGAAATAACACCATATAGAGTTCTTGCTATGGTTTCTAGGTCACTTGCGCTTTTCCCGTAAACCAGAAAATTATCTTCAACGACATAGCAGTTGCTTCCCGTCCCAATTACTGCCCCTATGTCGTTTTCTTTCTGCCGGACTTGTAGTTTTGTAATTCCGTCTGTGATAAAATCTTCGTAATCGCAGTTGATATAAGTGCCGCCGCCTACGCTTGTGGTTTTAGGCTCTATTGGGTAAAGCGTGTCAGATGGGTAAAGGTCATTGCTTGGGTACAATCCCTGAATGTTTTTTTCAAGATGCACATAGTTAAACTTTCCGTCTCTGCCGATATGACCGAAGCAACCGTTGATTTCGCATATTGCTTCAATGACATCTTTTCCGCTCAATTCAGACGGGTCTATTGTTTTTTCTACGATCATTTCATCATTGGCAAGCGTTATCTCCTTTTGCTGTATGCCAAAATGCTGAAAAAATAAATCCCGGAATTGCTTAAGTGTCAGTGTTGTTTGCATGTCAGGCAAGACGCTCACATACCAATCGGCAACATCAGCCGACAAAATGTCATACATTGCATCATAAGCCTTGATTTCCCTGTGGTTCTTATCCGCAGTCGGAACATCGGAAAACACCTTGTACCGTCCAAACTGAAAAGGCGCACTTTCCCCACCCTCAAGAATTTGCTTTACCGTCAGCCACTTATCCTTAAGAGATATAAAAGTGTTTGATATGGTAAATGCAATGGAAGATGTTTCACACGAACCGAAAACAAGTTGCTGTTCCGAACAGATTGTTTCTTGTAACTCAAGAGAACCCAAGTGAAAATCACTGTCTGTTATAGTCACGCTTCCATCTTCCGCCGCTATTTGTATTTGCTTATTTATAAAAGGTTTTGTGTACAAATCTGCGAATTCGTAATCAACCATTGTAGACTCCTCCTATAATGGCCATGCGGATAGAGTTGTATTTTATAACGCCATTGAAAATCCCGTATATTGTCGGTGTAAAATCTGCAAGATATGCCGTTTGTGTGACATATGTGCCGTACTCTGGGATGTATGCCGTCACGACAAACTGTCTTGCTTTTGGCACGGTATAATTTGCTTGTATATTGCTCATAAGGTCTAAAAACTGCGCTTCCGTCATCAATGCCTTTGTCTCAAATTCTATTTTTGCCGCCTTAAGGTCAACGGCTTCTCTATGTGCGAATCCCTGGTTATCCGTCCACGGATCAAGGTCTTGCATATTTACATACGGGATATAACTTTCCGCTTTTATATATTTGTGAGGTACAACATAGTTACCTATTTTCAAAAGAAAACCGCTGTACGCCATAATATCCTCCAAAAAAGGCACCTGCCGCCTTGACAAGTGCCTTTGCTACTTTACTGCGCCGTTATCCCATGATCGGAAACGGCGTTTTCTGGTTTTTGATTGTCCTGTCCGTAATGTTGTCAATCACAACATCTGTAATCTCTCTTGTGCCTACATACACCTTTGTATCTCCATGTTTTATTAAATCTTTGTTGTTTTGCAATGCAGACGATACCGCATTATACACCGCAGGATAAAGCATTTGAGCCATTGCATCTGATACCTGATTGTTGTTTGCAACATAGCTTGTTCCGTCATCAAACATTCCAAGATATTCACCTTTTGACGCGCGGAACCAACCATCTTCTGGAAAGCCGCCTTGTGCAAATGTGGGAAACTTGCCTAATTGTACGCTTCCACTCGGCACTATTTTTTTTCCGGCTATTTCAAGCGCATCCCAACTAAATTTCAGCTTGCCATTTATCCAACTTGCAAATAGGTTCCATATCTGCTTTATGGATGATATTGCATTGTTCCATGCCGTAGAAAGACCATTTCTTATGCCAGAAAAATTCCAAGCATTTGAACTAAATTTGCTTTGTACGCCATGCCACCATGTAGCAAATCCTGTGTTGTTAAACCATGTTGTAAACTGATTCCATTTGTTTGTTAAAGAAGTCTTGATATTATTGCCGAAGGTTGCCCATGTGGCAGTGGAAAATTTCTGCGTTATGTTATTCCACCATTTTGCAACGCCTGTTCCGTTAAACCATGTAACAAACTCATTCCATTCTGTCGTGATTGATGTTTTGATGTTGTTGCCAAGCAGTGTCCATCTTCCAAGGCTGAACCACTGTGAAGCTTTTTGGAACCATCCCGAAAAATCCATGCCTTTCAGCGATGTCATTACTTCTCCTGTTTTTTCTTTGGCTTTTTTAGCATAGTCAATCATGGTGCTGATACCGCCAGTGTTGATTGCCAGTGAAACCTTTCTAACCCACTTATCCGCTCCGCCAAACGCTTCGGAAATATCATCGCTCCATAACTTCAATGCGTCTTTCCATGAGCCGTCCTCAAACGATTTTTGTATTTCGTCCAGTTGTTCTGCCCATGATAGGTCAACTTCTTCTCCCGTGATTTTTATGTATATCTCGTTTCCTACGCTTCCCGTAAGTCCGATAAACGCTTGTGTGAGATTGTCTAGCGTTTCTACTATTTTTGATTCATCAATACCGCTAACAACTCCGTCCACAAAATCAACAATTTTTTTGCCCGCTTCTTCCCAGTCGATTTCTTCAATTGTCCCGTTGAAAAGATCGAATATTCCGTTGATTGTTTCTGAAATTGTCAATCCGATTTTTTCGGTATCGACATCCTCAAAAAATCCTGCAATCGTATCTCCGATAAAGTTTCCAACCGACTTCCAGTTTGTGTTGGTAATAAATTCATACACAAAATTGACGGCGGTATTTAACGCACCGGCTATGGATTTTCCTATGTTTTTTCCAAGGTCTGGCGTCTCGGCGAATCCAGTAATGAATGTGCCGATTGACTTTCCAATCCGTCCAGCTGTTCCTTGAATGGAAACCCAGTCTATCCTTTCAAGCCCTTCATTTATTTTGGTTCCAAGCATGGTTCCTATTTCCGTAAAGTCAGCTTTATCCCATGCTTCCTTTATCTTGTCCGAAAGATTGAGGATACGGCTTTCAATATCAACCGTTTCAAACATATCTCCCGGATTGATTTCTGCCGAACCGCCGCCGCTTCCGCCTTTGTCTGTGCTTATTACCTTTAATTCATCAAATGAACGCAATGCACCTTTTGCCGCTTTTCCTGCTCCGCTAAGACTTTTTGCATAATCGTCTGTCTGCTTTTTGGCACGAATCCATGTTCCTTTGCCTGTCAATGCAGAAAATAGCTGATTGATGTAATTCACCGCTTGTATAGCCAACTGAATCAATTGGTTCAACGCCGGTGCAAAAGCATTGACCAACGGGCTAACCATTGCCGACACGGAATAGCCTAACTGCTTCAATGAGTCTATCAACATGGACAGACTGCGGTTAAACTCATCACTGTACAGTGCAAGGCCTTTGAATCCAGTACCCACGCCCTCAATGACTTTCCGCAATGCCATGCGGACAACCATCATCTTAAGCATGTTGCTCGCTTTTAAAAGACTTTTGGTCAGCGTCCGTGTTGCATTTTGCAACTGCTTTGATGCGGTACGCACATTTATCGCATGTTTTACCACGCCTGCAAGTCTACTTGCAAGTGACCGAACCGAACCAACAGCGGATGATGCGGACTTGCCTATTGTTTCAAAACCATTTCTGACTCGTTCATACGGCTGTTCTTGCGCTAACTGTCGTTGCATGAGGATTAAGTCACGGTATTGATTCTGCAACTGCTCAATCTTGATTTGCTGTCTGTCAAATGCCGCTGTATTTCCATATTTTTGATTATGCTCAAAAGCAATTCGTATCTGTTCTCCAAGTTGCCTGTACTGTTCTTTTGTTTTTTTAATAGCTTCATCAACCTTTTCGAGTCCTGCCGAAGTGTTTGTCACTTTTAGTTTTTTTAAAATGTCCGAAAAGCTCATGGCACTTCTTGCCGCATCGGTAAGTTTGTCAGAGATAAAAGGCATTTTGAAAGCCTGTGCGCTTTTATTTGCGCCTTCTAATTTGTTTTGTATCGCTTCAACCTCGGCTACAATGTCCCTGCCCGCATATGCATCATTTCCAAGTTCTCTCCCAAACCTTTGTGCCTCTTCTGTCGCATCTTTTAAGTTTTGCACCGTTTCACGATTTATGCTAATATCGGCAGCAGTCTGCGGGTGAAAAGTATTCATTTCCTGCAACTGTTTCTTAAGACCCTCAACCATGTTACTGTATTTGTTCAAATTGGAAATAGCCCTTTGAAATTCTCCGCCGCCAGTCCTTCCAGCCGCTTCCAACTCTTGCACCCTGATCTTCGCGCTTTCCAATGCGTTGGTATATTTTGAAAGCTGTTTCTGCACGCCTTCAAAAGTTCCTTCATATCTGTAGCCTTTGGCGATATCTTTTGATGCAGCATTAAACTGTTCTTTCATATTACGTGCAGTCTTTTTTACCTGTTTATCCACTTCGTTTAAAGAATTAGTAACATTTTGCATGGATGTGCTTATATTGCTATTGGTTCCTCCAATTTTTAACGCGCCTTTTACGCTATCTAGTTTTCCAATAAGGGTGTCAAGTGATTTGATAGCGTCGTCCGCCGCCGCTTTTATTTTTAGTGATAAAGAATCAACTTCGGGCATTGAAAACACCTCCACATATAAGAAAAGGTGGTAGGAATTACCCTACCACCCGTTAGAATTACATTTTTAAATATTTTCGTGTGATTGCACCCACTTTTCCATCAACCGTGATTTTAGCTTGCTTCTGAAATGCATGAACAGCAATTGCAGTGGCATCACCAAACCACCCGTCAATATTTGACTTGCCTTTTGCATTATTTTCTGGCAAGCAACCATGCCGTATGAGCTCGTATTGGAGCCATTTAACATCATTTCCGTACTGCATGGGGGTTTTTCTGCACAACAACCGTTTCGGCTCTGTATAAGGGTTCTTCGTGGTCACAGTGACATTTGTGCTAAACTTATCATAGTAGTATGACATGTCCACTCTCTTATCAATACCATCGCAGATTGCTTGGGAAGTAAACTGCCACGCTGAATACTTTCTAGCAGTAAAAGTACATTTTCCGGCATATTGTGCAACCCACAACTTACAGTATGTCGGAAGTTTTGACACATCAAGACGGTTGTTAAACCACGCAGTTGACGCATACACACCAACCTCATGACCATATCGCTTAAGGTGATTCATGAGCGCAAGCAAAAGGTTAGTGCGGTCTTGTTTCGACAAGTTGTCTGCCCTACCACTTCCAAATTTAGGTTCTGCCACTTCGCTGTCAAGGTAAATTGGAAATGACAAGTCAAGGTCTTTCACTTGACTATGTATCCACTCCGCTTCCTCAATAGCTTCTGCTGTTGTTATGGGACACGGGAAAAAGTAGACCCCATACGGAATACCTTGTGCCTGACAGCCTTTTATGTTTACGTCTGCCATCGGGTCTTTTGCAATCTTCCCAAGTTTAGAGTATCCACGGTATCCGATGCGGATAATTACTCCATCAACCGCCGATTTAACCTTAGACCATTGTATATTTTCGTTGTGCTTGGAAACGTCTATTACTTTTTTCATAAAAATCCCTCCATCACATAGGGCTTGGCGGCAGTCCTTGATCCTTAAGCAATTTTATTCTCTGTTTCATCTCAAAAACCGCCGCATATTCCCTGCGCTCTGAATATGTATTACTGGATTCAATTTCTTCTGCCAACTCCGACAACAAAGGCTTATCAATGTACTTGCCTTTATGTGATACGAAATTGTTAATAACTGTTGAAAAAGCAGACAACACATACATTCCCATTTGATGTTCAAGCGCATCAGTTTCAATCACTTCTTTCCTGTGTGCGTATTCATACGGCTCTAAATCAACCGGGCAAGAATCGTCAATATCCTTGACAGTAATTCCGTATCCCTTAGTGACCATAAGCCAATGAGGGAGTATGTGCTTCTGATAATTTTCCCAATTTATTTCTCGGTTTTTTGGTGATCCATCGGAATAATTGTTGCGTCCTGCTCCGTCGCCGCCTGTTCCATCTGTGGCGACTTCTTGGATAAAAAACCGTTATCCGTCAACTCCCCAATCATCATTCCGAACAGGTCAAACACCGCAATGGAGTCTTCTTCATCCATGTAGTCATCCATAAAGTCATAGACCTTTTCAAGTCCTGCTTTTACTGATTCTGGGTTATCGTAATCAACACGGAATTCCTCATGATATCTCTGCAATCCTGCCAACACAAGGTTGCTGTTTACCTCAATCAGCATCGGAAGATTTTCCACAATTTTCTCTGTTTCCTCATCGTCATTTTCGTTCTGTTCATTCTCCTTGCTGTCTTTGAACATGGTCTGAATGCCGACAACATCTTTTAACAGAGTGGTTTTCGCAAGCACTCTGTAACCAAATTTTAGAATGTATTCTTTTTCTTTTACCTTTAATTTCAACATATTTTTTACCTTTTCCCTTTCCTTGATATAGGAAAAGGGGCAGCCCGAAAGCCGCCCCACGATCCATCACGTCTCAGCTTGATAATAGCCATCATCTGTACTTTGATCTTCTTCCGGTTCCTCTACAACTTCAATAAGCTGTTTATTCTGCTTGTTCTCCGTTCCGGAAAGCTCCGCAATCCGTTTTCTGCTTGTACTTCCTCCGTCTCTCGGGTAGGTGTCTCCCACTTGGTACGGGTAATTGTTGTCTTGCAAGTCTGTGAAAAAACTCACTACTCTGTACTTCTTCATACCGATCACGCTCCTGCAACTACGGTTACGGCGCAATTAGCGGTTACGGTGTCATTAGTTGCGGTAATATTTGTAGTGCCTGCGGAAACCGCAGTAACAAGACCCTTGGTATTGACGGTTGCAACGGTATCATCACTGGACGCCCATGTTACGGTAGATCCCTCCGGTGCTACGGTTGCATTCAATTTAACGGTTGCGCCGACTTCAACGCTTGCCGTTGCTTTGTCAAGACTGATTGCTTTCTCAGTGGACTTCGGCGTCAGCGTTACGGAAATAGCTGTGCCGTTTGCATCTTCTACAACGTCCACATCGTAGTTATCCTCGATCCATGACGGATAAGTCTTGATAGCAACGCTGATTGTTCCGGTCAGATGATCGTCCGTAGCTTCGTCCGGTCTGAAACTCTCTGTACCGGTAAACGCCGAAATGCCCTCACTACCGCGCCCGTTTGTGCCGTAGAAGATCATCATGTCAAGTACTTTGCCCTCATCATCAATGAGAGAATCCTTGTACTTTTTCTCAAATGCGATAGGCAGATCCATCGTTACCGCGCTGCGTCTGCCCTCTTCCTGCACCTCCATCAGATCCTCAAGTGTGGAAACATCTACCATGTTAGGATCGCCGTAAGGTGACGGGATGGACTTTACGCGGCCGATAAGCTGATATGTACCAGCCCAATAATTAGCTTCCGTAAACTCTTTTTCTCTTACACGGTAGAAAAATCTACTTTTTAAGCCAACTGCCATTTTTAATTTACCTCCTTGTTTTTTTGTAAAAAAATAAGAGCATCACTGCCCTTACAAAACATCGTTATAGTCAATGTTCCGGCTAAACCGTGCAACACACCGAAACACTTTGTTGTAGTTCATAAAGTACGGCATCATGGTCACATCAAACATCATGCGTTTCATGACTTTTACAACCTCGTTCATAATTGTTCTTGCGCGTGTCTGACTCACATTGTCGGAAACTTCAATCTGAAATGTCGCAGCCACACCGTTAATTGTGGTTCGATCTAAATCTTTTGAAATTTCCGGACTCCCCATCAGATGCACATAAACATACGGAAAATGTGCGCTGTCCGTGCTTTGGTCGTTTGTGGAAAATTCCAGATCGGGATATTTCTGCTTGGCGCTATCCGGTATGCCGTATTTAATTTTCGAAAACACTTGCGATTCCAGATATTCAAGCATTGTAATCACCTACTCTGAAAATATTTCTTTTGCGATTTCCACTACTTCCTTTGCTAGCTCAAGCGAAGTGTTGTACATGAACGGTCTTGACGGCATACCCTCCGTGTAATGCCACTGTCCGTCATCTCCCGGATAAAACCAGTAATAAGTTCCCTTCGCAGAATTGTATCTTATTGTTTGACCGACATTGTAAGACCAACTAACTCCATCTGGGAGCGGATACGGATATGGTGTATCATTACCTTTTTGGCCCGTACCAAACTCAACAAACGCGGCATGGTCGCTGTCCGTTACAACAGCAAACACGGCACCATGCGGAACAGACTCCACATACTCACTGCGCAAACTTTCAATCAACTCACCAGTAAATATCGCGTCCAAATCCGCAATCTGTACCCGTGCAATCTCTACGCCTCGCTCGGCAAGCCTTTCCGCAAGTAACTTTGTCTTATACTCAACGCTGTCTCTGTACTTTTTTAGTTCGTTCTGCAATTTCGTGATAGATGACGCGGACAAGATATCAACTTCAAATGTTTTACCCATGACACCACCTACTTTACAACAGAAGTCAGAACATACCGCACAACATTGATAGACTTGGAAACCTTTAGCACCATGTAGTCCGCGGACTTTGCGTCAATCATTGTCTGTTCCGCGTCTTTGTATTTCACTGGACTTTCGTGCCAGATAAGTGTGCCGTTGACAATCGGATACTTGTTTACATCTGCGACAATCACCGCGTTGTAGTCTGCAATGGACAATCCAAACTCCTGTGCTTCTGCTTCGCCGCCAGACAATGCAATGTTCGCCAAAAACTCAACCGGATCATCGTATGCAAGTTCTGAATCTCCAGTTTCGACATAATACACATTGCCCTCACCATCGACATAACTGACAATCCTGTGTCCGTTTTCGTCCAGTTCATAGATGGGGATTTTGTTGCCTGTCGGCGTAGCGTAATGCAGTTTTTGCTTATTCTTTTGGAGCGTCCTCATCTGCATCTTCCTCCGCTTTGGTCTTAAGGACTTCTATAGCGCGCACAATTACTTTTGGGATTGGTACTCCCATCAAACCGGCATTTTCAATTATACTGATCGTTTCATTAGCAACAAACGCCCAAACAACCGCACTCTGCACGAAGTCTGAACCAAGCGTCAAGTCAAGCCGACACGCTACAAGCACAATCAAAAGCATGACGCCTTTTCTGCACAAGCCCTTAAACCCTGCTCTGCTTTCCAATGCGCCATTCTCCGTCTTTGCGCTTTTCTTAAAAATGCCGGCAACCATCAGACCGGTAATGTAATCAATAGCCATGAAAATAATCAGTGTTGTCAACGTCGTATTCCAACCGCCAAAAATTGTTGATATTGCGCCGCCGACAATTCCGATGATTCCGTAAAAAACCTTTCCTTGCATTTTCTCACCACTCTTTCTGAAAACACGTCTGCCCTCCGCCACCTAGTGACGTGTACCCTGCAAGCATCATGCTCGCCGATCTAAGCACAATACCCACGCACAATCTTCTAAAAGACATTGACGTAGTTAGGAAAATTGGCGACAAGATCAAACGTGATCCATGACGAATCGTATGTGCGTGATATGCCGTTCTCGGAATGTCCAGATTGCCCTTCCGCTCCAGCTTTTGCGTAAATATCCACGCAAGCCATAGCAATAGAATTTTTCCCTTTTTCCAAGTCGGCGACAATATTTGCTTCCTTGAAGTGGCTAGGGAAATGGCAATTCTGCGACACGAACTCAATCACAAAGTCCACGATTGATCTAGGAAAAGTTTCCATCTCTTCTCCGGTTTCTCCCACGTACTGTTTTGCTTTTACCGCAACATATTCAGTCAATTCGTCAATGGTCGTCATCATATCTCATATCACCTACTACAATCCGTAATACTCAATCAGTTTTTCTTTCAGCTTACTGCCGCTGGTTTCTCTTGCGTTCTCAATGCCAAGGCTTTCCGCAAGATTCTGAAGATCTGCCGTGGTCATGCGTCTGATCTCTGATTTTGTGTATGTCTTTGCATCAGAAAAAGGCAGTGGTTCTTCTTCCACTGCCTCGTCTGCCTGCTCATCTGTAACAATTGCATCATCAAAAATCTCTTCGCCCGCTTCGTAATATTCTCCTTTGTATTTAACCACATAAGGATATACCATGTTTTACCTCCTTACGAATCAAGCAAAGTCAAGCCGGACAGGTCGAAAAGCTGCACGGTTTCATTGCCCGCACTGTCGGTCTGTACAATCTTGAATTTCTGCGTGTTTCTATTGGTCACTTTCGCAATGCCGTTCTTGTCGGGATCGTCGATAATTTCCACAAGCCCTGATCCTGCGCTAGGCTCCAAGCCAACCTTAACGGATGTTGCGTCTGCGTCGATATTAGATATCTTGAACGCAAAAAAGTTTCCTGCGCCCCATCTGTCAACGATTGCACCCGGCTCATCGTAATACTTCAACGTACCCGTTATCTTGCCGCCTTGTACTTTTACATTCTCCTGCAAGTCACTAACCGCAGTGCCGAACACATTACTCTCACCATCCTCGGCTTTAAGGGTGAGAGCTGTTAGGGGACCACTACTTCAAGAACGTATGTGGAGTCCATCTCCTCGTAAGACGGAAGCACGATTTCGGAAGCCGTGGTGGTGGTCAGTGCGGGTGGACCGTACTCGGTTTTTACAGCAATCGCAATACCGCGGCCGTAGATCGTCACATCCACGTTTTCCACCTGTCTAGCGGTTCTCGCCTCGGGTGTAGTACCAAACCAGGTCTTACCGAGCGGAGTGTTGGGAAGCAGTGTAACCTTGTTGTCGGGATAGAACTGCGCATCATTGCCGTTGTCATCAATATACATCTTGTCGTAGATCACGACCTGCAGCTTGGTCTTTCTCTGGATGATAGCCATTACAGTCTCGTCGTCAACCAGGATATTCGCAGTAGGATTCTGCGCCAAGATTGCGTTTTTGACCTGCTTGCTCTCCAGCAGATAGCCGAAAGTAGTGGAAGTCATAAGTGCATAGGTCGGGCGCTTACCCAACTTCTCCAGTGCTTTTCTCGCTGTTATCAAATCCGTGATAGGTGTGGAGTTATCTGCATCATTCCACTGGTCAGTGCTTGACGTCAACTTCATGTAATGCTTCGCAGCATATTCGCCGTCAGGATCGTAGTCATACGCATACTCTACTCCGTCAGACTGGATGCCGATAACAGGATGTCCGTTCACGGTCGATAACAAACTCATACGCATACGCTCCGGGACAACCTGTGCGCCACGGAGAAGGTCATTCGTGTCATCGTAAATGCTCTTTAACGCGGACTCCAAATAAGGATCGTCTGCATCTTTAATACGGTCGATTTCCTGCGCATCCTCTTCTTTGATGATACGCTGCTCACGGAAAAACGCCATCTGGGTCTTTTCTTTCTTCAAACCTTCTCTTGCACGGATTACAGGAAGCGCGTCAAAGTTAGAAGGTGCAAGTGTTACCGGCAGTCCCTTGTGGGTACGGATCCATGCCAGGTCAAGTCCGCTCCTGCTATCTTCGGGGAAAAAAGCAAGTCCCAGATACGGGATATCGTTGCTTGCATCGTTTGTTGCTGCAAGCGCGATGGATTTAGAATCTACTACTTCGCTAACTAACATATTCTCTGTACCTCCTTCTTTTACTCAAAAACGATCATAGGCAGTGCGGTCTTTACTGCATCTGCATACGTCACACCGGAATGGCTCTCTGCCACTGCGGTATTGATATACGCTTTCTTTAACAGCGTTCCAATCGGTCTGTCTTCAATCACATCAGACAACAAAATTCCAACTACAGTTGCCGTGTTGTCTGCGGTGCCAGATGCGCCGATAGGCGTTCCTGCCTTAACGATTTTTTTTCCGTTAAGCGTGTCTGTCACTTCAGAAAAATCTAAAGTTTTTGCGATTCCTTCAAACTTACCCCTTTTGATAATCTGTACATCGCCGGGGTATGTCTTGCTTTCAAACTGCATATTGCTCATGCTTATTTACCTCCTACATAATGGTTGAGAATATTTGTTGTGTCGGTTTTTTGACCCGAGAAGTGGCTTTCTACAAGTCTTACTGCGCTTGATTTTCCATCCGGATCGCTGTTTCCACCTTGTCCGCCAGGGTTCAAGGATGCGTTGGCAATCTCCTGTTCCTTGGCAAGTGCCGCAGCGGATTCTTTTTCAGCCATAATCTGTCCGAGCTTTACCATGTCAAAAGATCCGTCGTCTTTAACAACTTCTTTTGCTTGCTCGGCCGTGATCTTAAAGTTTGTTGCGGCTTCGGCACGCTGACTTGTGATAAGCTGAATTTTCTCCAACTCCGCAATGCGGTTATTAGCGTTTTCTAACGCCTTGTTTGCTTTCTCAATCTCTGTAAGATTGCCCTGCTCCATCTCCTCGATACGGCGTTTGTAGTCCGCGTTTTCTTGCTCCATAGTTGCGTAACGGCTGGCATTGTCTGTGTACTTTTTAGCGTTTGCCTTGTACTCGTCCGCCTTTTTTCGCTCCGCCGCCACTTCGCTGTTGCTTGCGTTCAACAATGCCGTAATCTGCGCGTCCGTTGCTTCGGGAAACAGTTTCAATACATCTTCTCTGGTCATAGTTACCTCTTCTTTCTGAACACACGCTTTTGTTACCGCAGGTCGCTCCTGCCGTGTCCTGCCATTTACCGCATGACTGCTTATTTTTGCTATTTACCGCATAGCTGCATTTATGCAATAAAAAAGGACTGCGTTTCCGCAATCCTTGATTATTTAAAATATTTTGTTATTGGTACTTGCACACGCATCGGCAATTTGCCACCTCTTCCATACTTGCACCAAGACTTAAATCCGTAGGGAAATTTAAAAGGCTATTACCAACCTTGAACGGCTCAAAAATTCCAACCTTTTGACCATCTGCAATCATATGTGTATGTCGCACCTTAAAATCTTTCATTGTGCGCCAGACCTTTGTAGTTTTTCCCATCTTTATGGCTTCCACTTGGAACGCATAGTTGCCTATTACATTTGCTTGGTTGGCACTGATAAGCATTGCCCTGTCTTTAGAAGTGTAAAACTCTTGGCTTATGTGTTGCCTTGTTACTCTGGCGGTTTCTTCCGCTACAGTCTGCGACTGGTTCAAAATGTAAGCCGGTGTCTCGTCCATATCAAGAAACCGTGTTGCAATCTCTTGATATTTCTGCTGAATCATTTGCAGATAATCCTTCAGCGGGTCTTCTTTCATCAACACAAACAAGTAAAGGAAAAGAACCTCTAACTCTTCAGCTAGTACAATTCTTCTCCTTTTCTCCTGCTCCGATATGTCCATTTCTCCAAAAAATGTCTCGTAATCAATGGTTTTTAATTCATCAAATTGTCGTGTCTGTGCCATTTGAAGCACCGCCATTCTGATTATTCATATTTGCCAACAGTTCTTGTGCCTTTTGTTCTTGTCCCTCTTTTTCTGCCTGTTCAAGCGTTTTAAAAAGGTTATCCATGTATGGCTTTGAAAGCAGGAAAACTTTTTCAGCGTCGCCCCACAATCCCACGGTCTTTATTGCCACAAGCGGGTGTATGCCGCACTGCAACAAATACTGCAAAGATTGACACTTAATAACCATATTGTCTGTCGGGCTGTGGTTTATCTGTATGTCAAAGTCTCTTGTTGTAATGCCAAGATCGTGGCCAGAAAGCCGCAAGATATTTAGCACAATCTTCGCAAGTTTCTTTTCGCTTGCCTTAACAAGAGGGTCTTTTAACTTGGCTCTGGTTTTTGAAAAATCCCAGCCATTTCGAAGCTCGACAGCTCCTTGCGTATCTCCGCCAGTATTGCCTTGTTTATTTGGTATTGCAAGAATCGTCAGCGCATTGTCTAACAAGTCCTGCTTTGCCACTTGGGTTTCTGTTTGGTTTAGCTCCTGTGACATGATATCGACGTCGGCTTTGTTTTCACCGTTGTTCGACTTCACCACGAAAGCGCCGTTCATCTTCATTTTTTTGAACGTTTCTTCGTCAATCTGGCAATTCACAAATTTGATGAAGCTCTGTACAAACTGTTCAACACTGTCCATTCTATTGGACTGGAAATTGTTTACCGCATCCAATATATCAATTACCAATTCAATGTCCGAAAGCCTGCTGTGATTATTCGGGTATTCCACAATCGGTATGCTGCCGTATGCGTGCAGCCCATAATCAATCAACTGCCCGTTCTGCACTTTGAACTGCATGTTCTCGGAGAAGCACAAGTAGTATTGCTTTCCCTCTTCGTCTTTCAGCTCCTGTACCGCAAGCAGTTCTTCTTCTGTACTTCGTGAATACACTATGTATGTGTCCATCGGTGTAGGCGACACGATCCTAAAGGGTAAGTCAGAATCACTTGTCTTTTGCACCGCCTTAAACGATGTTCCGACTGCCGATTGCCATTCCCCAGACTTTATATCCTTTGCCTGTTTATTAACATCGACCATGTAATCATTGTACGCATCAACCGCCTTGTTTACTTTGTTGTCATCTTTTCGGCTGATTGCTTGCACCGGTTCGCCGTATGTCTGCCCGACCTTAAACTGGACAAATTCGTATGCGTGGTTTTCAACAATCTTATTTACGATGTCGTCACGCGAAACCTTTGTTCGGTATCGAATCGGCTGATCACCCCGATAATACGCCCAAAGATATCTTATGATCGGCCGGTTGCAGTTAAACACCCCTATTGTCTCGCTCAAGACTTTCAATATGTTCTGCGGCGTGATAACTTCGACATCAGCATATGCAATTTTTCTTCCATACTCACCTTTTACAAGGTCTTGCAGATACATTTTATTCATGCTATCACCTTAGATAAATGTCATGCCGGATGCGTAGGTTCTTTTGGGTATTGGTTTTATTTCCGTTTCGCAAGTAGCAACTTTGAAAACAACCATCTTCTTGCATCTCCTGCACATAACCACTTTGTCTATCTTGCTTTTCCTGTCAACCATCATAATCCTGCAATGACACTCCGGGCAAAATACCGTAATCTTACCGATAATACGTAAATC
>JAEHJW020008784.1_pt1 | contig 42103 bp, 67 predicted proteins | sample 9271431 | NCBI WGS metagenome assembly JAEHJW02 | reverse complement strand
CTGCTAGGCTGCTGCTAGGCTGCTGCTAGGCTGCTGAATTTATTTCAACGGGAAGCTTGACAAACCGATAATACCTGGTCTATCTTTCCCCTCGTGGGCTTCGTGCGCCCGTAATAAAGGCAGCACATTCCTCTCATCCCCAGGGAAATAAGCCCATGCCATTGGCCGCCGAATACCGAAAGGTTAGCGCGGCCTTTTTTAGGCGGGTAAGTCCTATTACGTGCCCAATGCTCTCGGTTGGCTAGAGCCTCTGGATCATCGGCGTAGGCGTAATAGGGTCCGCCTTTTTTATTTCTCACCCCGCCTACTTGTGAAGTAGGTAGCGAGGGCCGACCGGAGGACAACCCATCGGCCCTTGCTTTTATTTCAGCATGCAATTATTCCAGCATGCAGTTTGGATTCACGCAGTCATGCCAATCAAACGCGGCCCACATAAGCTCAGACGCACAGTCAACATGGCCTTGGAGATATTCTTCAGCGAGAACGTTGACAACTTCATGGATTGGGTGAATGCACTGGAAGATCCAAAAGACAAAATTGATGTATGGATTAAACTGCTACCGTACCGGATTCCGAGACTGACGCAGGGAGATGCCAATGTGAACGTCCGCCACTCGCTGGCAGACTTTAGCGATAAGGAATTGGCAGTAATCGCGACTCAACCTATAACCAATGCTCTCCCAGGAATTGATAATCCAGGCGGCCCGCAACGCCCAAATTGAACTGCAACGTCGTAAAAACGCCCGTGAAACTCTGATTGGATTCACGCAGTTCACGAAACCGGATTACCGCCCAGCCGCGTTGCATTATGCGATTGCTGAGAAGCTGGAGGCAGTAGAACGTCGAGAAATCAAGCGGCTGATGATTATGATGCCGCCTCGTCATGGAAAGACCGAACTGGCATCCCGGCGATTTCCGGCAAGGTATCTCGGGCGGCATCCCTCTCACGAGCTGATCTCGGCCAGTTACAACGCCGACCTGGCAAGTGAGTTTGGACGCGATGTGCGTAACATCGTGGACTCGCCGGAATACAAATGCCTGTTCCCCGGCATATCACTGGCTGCGGACAGTCAGGCCAAGGATCGCTGGCATGTCTCAGGCGGAGGAAGTTATCTCGCCGCTGGCGTCGGTACGTCAGTTACCGGCCACGGTGCGCATATATTCCTAATTGACGATCCCATCAAGGATCGCGCCACCGCTGAAAGCGAAACCTATCGCAAGGCGCTGTGGAATTGGTACACTTCCGTAGCCTATACACGCTTGGCTCCAGATGCGGCCATAGTGCTAATACAAACTCGCTGGCACACTGAAGACCTGGCCGGTAAATTGATGATTGAAGAAGCTGAAGGCACAGGCGATAAATGGGACAAGCTAATATTTCCGGCGTTGAATGAGTCCGGGCATGCGTTGTGGACTGAAGCCTATCCTGAGGACGTGCTGCACCAAATCCAATCCGTCATCGGCATCATGGATTGGGCATCTCTTTATGAGCAGCGCCCACGCCCAATAGGAGGATCGTTTTTCAGCGAAAACAGTTTGCTGGTATCAGACGGCAACGGGAATTTCCTGCCGTTAAGCAAGCCCAAACGCTACCACTACGTCTACGCGGTAGTGGATAGCGCGGCCAAGACGGGTAAAACCAACGATGGCGTGGGGGTTACGTATTTCGCCAAATCGTCGGTATTTGATCCGCCGCTGGCAATTCTGGATTGGGATATCAAGCAAATCGAAGGCGCGCTGCTGATTGACTGGCTGCCAACGGTGTTCCAACGGCTGGAAGAATTGGCCGCAGAAAATGAGGTATTGCTGGGAAATGCCGGCGTGTGGATTGAGGATAAATCCTCCGGCATTGTGCTACTGCAACAAGCTGATAAACTCTCGCAAAATGTCCACGCTATTGACACCAAACTCACCGCGATGGGCAAGGCTGAACGGGCAATCAACGTCTCCGGCTATGTCCACTCCGGAAAGGTAAAGATGACTAAGCTGGCCTATGAGCGCGTGGTGACTTACAAAGGCCGCACTCGAAACCACTTGCTGGCACAGATACTGGATTTCCGAGCCGGCACCAAGGACATGGGGGAAGACGATTTATTGGACACATTTTCCTACGGCGTAGCAATTGGTTTGGGCAATGCTGAGGGATTCTGAGTATGGACCCATTTGATACGCCGACCAGCAGCTTGGTGACTACCTCGAATCTAGGCACTAGTCTGACCAGCATCCTCATGGCCGATGACGTGCAAGTGGGTAGTCACCCGGACTATGAGCTGTGCAAACTGATTTACCTGTTCCATCCTCTCGGCATGAAAATGGCCGAGACGCCGATCACGATTGCCATGTCTCAAGGCAGAGAACGTGTAGTGCAGGATGCGCCGCCGGAAGTAATTGAAGAATTCGATCAGCACTGGAAAGAGCTTAAGGCCGACTACTACATCCAGGACTTGATGCGACTGTCACGGGTTTATGGCATCGCCTCGTTAGTGTTGGGGATGGAGAATATTGAATCCGATAAACCTCTGGACCTGAAAGAAATCTGGAAAAAGACCATCTGGTTCACGGTGCTGGACCCGTTGAATACGGCGGGATCGTTGGTGCTGAATCAGAATCCGACCGATAGGACATTCAACAAACCCGTCACGGTTCGTACTCAGGGAATGACTTTCCATCCCTCGAAGTTCTGCGTGATGATGAATGAAGCTCCGGTGTATATTTCCTACACGGTGTCGGCGTTCGGATTCGTCGGCCGATCGGTTTACCAGAGAGCATTGTTCCCGCTTAAATCGTTCATCCGCTCGATGCTGGCGAATGACATGATCCAGACCAAGCTGGGCGTGCTGATTGCGAAACAGAAATCCCCAGGCTCGGTTATTGACAAGGTGGCCGGCGCACTGGCCTCTATCAAACGACAGTTCGTCAAAGAGGCGCAGACGGGACAGGTCTTGACGGTGGATATCACGGAGGATATCCAGACTCTCAACATGATGAACGTGGACAATGCCGGCACCTATAGCCGCACCAACATCATCAAGGACATCGCGTCTGCCGCCGAAATGCCGGCCAAGCTGCTGGATAACGAGACGCTGGTAAGCGGATTCGGGGAAGGCAGCGAAGACGCAAAGAACATCGCCAAGTACATTGACAAGGTGCGCAAGGACATGGAACCAGCATACACTTTCGTCGAGAACATCGTCATGCACTGCGCCTGGAACCCGGAGTTCTACGCGCGATTGCAAAACCAATATCCGGAGACTTTCCAGGGACGCACATTCGAGGATGCCTTCTCGGAATGGCGGCATAATTACGCGGCTACTTGGCCGTCGCTGCTGACGGAGCCCGAATCCGAAACCATCAAGGTCGAACAAACCAAGCTCGAGGCGGTGGTGTCTTTCCTGCAAACGCTGCTTCCGGAACTGGACCCGGCGAATAAGGCAAAAGCGATGCAGTGGGCACTGGACAATCTTTCCACCAACAAAGAGCTGTTCCCGCATGAGCTGGAACTGGACATGGACGCGCTGGAAGATTGGATCATGAGCCAACCGACAGCCAGCGAACAAAATCAGGATCAACCCATCGCATCCGGAGCGGAGGCTAAGCGGTTTGGACGGTTTGGATGAACCGCACTGGACTGCTAGGCGCCCTGCGGGAAGCGGTGGCGGATTTCATCAAGTTCGGATATGACAGCCCTGAGAGATTGGAATACTGGCTGAGACGGCTGCGCGAAACGATAGATGGCAGTTTGATGCCGGAGCGTGAATTGCGCCGCAAGCTAACCCATCAGCTATCCACGGTATTCCATCGCACGGTACGCGATGAAAAGCTACTGAAACGGCATCATGGGATATCACAGTTCACGCTGCACACCCTGAAGCCAGTGCTCCGCAAAGAGCTTGAGAAACGCATCCTGTCTTCGGCTAGCCTGATACGCCTGAACCGGGAAGCGTCCATACAGCGAACCTTGCAGAGATTCTCAGGCTGGGCCAGCTCGATACCCACGGGCGGTAGCCGTGTCGAGACGTTCAAAGACCTCGATCCAAAACTGAAACGTGCATTTGCAAGTCTGCCGTTCGAGGAACGCCGGGTAATAACCGATCAGGGACATAAACTGGTAGCTGCGGTTAATCAACTGGTAGCCGAGGAAGCCGGCGCGATTGCCGGAGTCTGGAATAGCCACTATCACCAGGCCGGATATGACTATCGGCAGGATCACAAGCAGTTCGATTTGGACAGCCACAAACGACCTTTCGTGGTACGGGAAAACTGGGCCATCCGCGAAGGGTTGATGAAAGACAAAGGACCGTTCACGGATCAAATCGTGCAGACAGGCGAAGAGCCGTTTTGCAGGTGCTATTACACCTACCTGTACTCTCTGCGCGACATACCGCGCGACATGCTGACCAAGGCAGGGCTTGAGAAACTTCTGGCGTCGGAGAGAAAGGCAGCATGAAACGCAAGGACCGAAAAATAGTCAAGCTGACGCCCGTCAGACTTCGGTATTTGGAAGTCGGTAAGGGCCCGGTTTATTTGCGCGTGGATTCTGATAAGCCAAAGACAAATAAAACTTTAGCTTCTCTTGATCTGATTGCCGAACGCATCAAAAAATACGAGGCCGGAAATGCCACTAACAGCCAAAGGTGAGGAAATTCTGCACAGCATGCAGAAAGAATATGGAGCCAAGAAAGGTGAATCCGTGTTCTATGCCTCACGCAATAAGGGGAATATAACCGGCGTGGATTCGGTTAATGACAAGATGCGCGCGGCGTTCGATTCCATTAAGGCGGATTCCAAGTTCAACGAACTGGTCGAAAAGCTCGAAGCCAAAGGCTACTCGAAAAACTACGCCACGAAGATAGCCGGAAAGGTGGCTCAAGAGAAGGGAAAGTAATGCCATGCCAGAAGAGGTTCAAGCGCCACTGCGACGCGCCGCTGGCATTTTACTTACGTCGAACAAGGGAAATATCCTGCTCACTCGCCGTGTGGACGAAGGACATTACTGGTCTGTTCCCGCCGGCGGAATTGAAGAGGGCGAGGATGTTGAGTCGGCTGCGCGCCGAGAGCTATTGGAAGAAACCGGATTCGATTATCAAGGGCCGTTACATCAGCTCAGTCGTCGCGTAAAAGACGGAGTGGATTTCACGACCTTTGGCGCATCGGTTGACGATGAATTCAAGCCAACGTTGAACAAAGAACATGATCTCGCACGCTGGGTTCCGGCTGAACAGGCCATCCAGGAAGGCGGATTGCACCCCGGATTGCTGACCACTCTCAGCATCCCAAGCATGCACGAAATGGATGTTGCCAAGGCTGTGCGCGACAAGGAACTGGCGTCGCCGGTGTATTTTGGGGATTTCATGCTAGTGAATATGCGGATCACCGGCACAGGTGCTTCGTATCGAAGCGCCCGGGATGAGTTCGTGTGGCGTGATCCGGCCATCTACATGAATCAGGATTTCCTGGAACGCTGCAATGGATTACCGGTCATCATGGATCATCCAAAAGGCGGTAATCTGGATTCAAAAGAATTCGCAAACCGTGCCGTTGGAACGATTGTGCTTCCCTATCTGGATGAAGCGGCCAAGGAAGTTTGGGGGGTGGCAAAAATTTACGATGAGGCAGCCAAGCAGTTGATCGCAGATGGAAAGCTATCCACATCTCCCGCTGTGGTATTTATCAAAGACCCCGGATATGAGAAAAAACTTAAAGATGGGAAACATATTCTGGTAGAAGGCGAACCTGAACTTCTGGATCATTTGGCTCTATGCCATCTTGGTGTATGGGATAAGGATGGTCCTCCGAAAGGAGTTGAATCCAACGTAGTGGCGGATAGTGAACAGCCCTCCGCTCTTCCTGTGATTGCCAGACATTGCTTGATTTACGATTTGAACCGACGAATTAACTGATTATTCACTCACCGTGCCGGCACGGCACCTATTTTGGAGTTACTGAAATGGCTGACGATAAAGAGCGGAAAGATGGCGCTATGCCGGAAAACAGCAAGGAAGGCGAGGCGATTGACACCATTCTCAAGCATCTGGATTCGCTTCATAAGCGCTTGGACGCTCTGGAATCCAAGGCCAAAAAGGATGCCGAAGAGCCCAAGGAAGAAAAAAAGGAAGATGCCGAAAAAGAGGCAAAAGCCGAACGTGAGGATTCCTCCAAAGAAGAAGGCGAAAAGGAAGCGGAAGGCAAAGAAGCCAGCGAAGAGAGAGAAGACCGCAAGGATAAAAAGCGCAAGGACGCCAAACGCAAGGATGAAGACGAAGATGAAGACGAAAAGGAAAAGCGCGAAGATGCGGTTCGCAAAGACTCCCAAAACTCCGAAGTTACCACTCTTCGCCAACAGATCGCTGACCTCGAAAAGCGCCTCCCTGTCGAATTGAAAGAAGAGGATCGGCAGGCGTTCGTGGATGTCCAGGTTCGTCATGACAGCGTGTCGCAGATGTTCGGACAGGTGACGCCTCGCTGGCAGACCGGAGAATCACTGCTCCAATACCGCCGCAGATTGCTGCGTAAAGTACAGGATCATTCGCCGGCCTGGAAAGGCGTGGACATCAGCAAGATCAACGACTCAGCCGCTCTGGACAATATCGAGCGGCAGGTACTGGCGGATGCCGAGCATGTGGCCAAACATCCCGTCAATGACGGCAAAGGCACCCTTCGCGCAGTCGTGACCACTGATTCCGCCGGTCGGAAAATCACCAAGTTTTACGGAGATGCATCCGTCACTTGGGGTCCGTTCCAGCCTCAGGTCAGGCGTAATATCGTCGGGTTTAACCGCGACAGCGGCAACCGTTCGTAATCTCGAATTATCATAGAGGACATTTTCCATGGCTACTCCTGCGGTTTCATTCAATCCGGCACTGACTACCAATTTCCCTGGTACGTTTTCGGTCCAATCTCAGGGATATGTGCAGGGCACATTCCTAGACGATCCGGCAGTCCGGTTCCAGTTGGCCGGTGGTTTTCTGGCCAATTCCGAAACCCTTCCCATGTGGGGCGGTGTTGGGATCACAGAATCGGTTCCCGGCGTGGCGGCTCAGGCCGTAGCGTTGGGACCGAGCATTACCCGCGCAACTGGCTATTCGAACCTGACCGGATTCAGTGTGTTCACACAGGGAAACGCCATGATTATGACCCCGCAGTCGCGGGTTCCGACCTCAGGAAGCTATGGCGCGGTGAACTTCTTCCGGTTTGGCAGCAATGCCAGAATCGTGGTGGCTTGCTCATCGGCCTTAGCCGCCGCCGTAGTAGCCGGCGCTGTGAACCAGCAGGTTTCATGGGACTTCACCAATCAAGTGCTGATCGCTTTCTCGACTACTGCGCTGAATGTAAAAGTGCTTTCGGCGAATGTCGGTAACAGTAAGGTTGTGTCTTACGTCAGCCCGTATGCGAACTGGACCAACAACGGTTCAACCTGCGTAATCCTTATCTAATTTGAAATCCATCCAGGAGTGATTTTCAATGGCTAACATTACCACCTCATGGGTTCAACAGCGCCCTTCGTTTGTTGAACCCGGGATCATCCTTCAGTACAACCAGCTTTCCTATGCCATGCGTGCGCTGGCGACAGGTGAACCGCTGGTTAAAATCGGATCGGAAGACCTCGGCGTGTATATCAAACGCCTGGACATCCGCACCGTCATGTCCGCCGGTCAGCAGCCCTACCAGAATATCCCGTCTGTGGCGGTGGTGGCGGATATGGCGAGCACGCCAACGTATCTACTGCGTTGCCGCGCGGAATGGGATCACCATGATGCAGCGGCGCTGGGAATGTTCGATGCGCCAGTTACCGAGACATTCCGTCTGGGTATGCGGCAGGCTCATTTCCAGGTGTTCCGCAGCGCCATCCTGTACGGTATGAATCCGGCCAATGGCGAAGGGTTGCTCAACGCCAGCGGCGCAACCACCACAAACCTTCCGCCGGACAGCAACGGCAACGATACTGTCCAGAATTATGACAACGGCCAGATGGCTTTCTTCCTATTGAGCCAGATTCAGGCGCTCAAGACGGCTACCAATCAGCTCGGTATTCCTCGCCGCTTCGTGGTGTTGGGTCCGCAGCGTGTGCTGGGTGCTTTCGAGTACCAGAATATCGTCCAGCTCGTGCAGTATATGCGAGAGGGCGCAGGCTCAACTTCAACGGCTGGTGTCGTGAAAGACGTGGCTGCGATGAACGGCGACACCATCGAATGGGGTTATGACGATACCCTGATCGCGCAAGGTGCCGGTGGCGCGGATGCCGTATTGCTGGTCATGCCGGAAGTCGAGAATCCAAACCAGGCCGCATTCAGCACCAACGAGTTCGCAAAACTCACTCCGAGCATTGCAGCCACCACGCTGGCCTATTGCGACATGGCGGCTCCGATGGAGATCACCACGCCTATTCCGGGTGGTGCCGTGGATGTCCTGTCCGAGATGCGTATCACCAGCGGATGGGGCATACGTCCGGAAGCGATCAACGTCATTTCAATGACTTACTAAAACTGTAAGTTTCCTGGAGGCAACATGAAACTGTACGTCGCAAACTGCACTAAACAAACCCACATGTTCATTTACCGGTTACCGGAATCCAAACAGATGGCCGCGCCGATTAAACTCGGTCCGGGTGAACAAAAACTGATTGGAGCCGATAAGCTCAGCGATTCGGATATCAACGCCATCATCAGCCATCATCGGCAATATGGAATGATTACCGAAAAGGAAGTGAAAGCCACTCCGCATTATGTTGGGTTGTGTTATTCCGTTGGTGATCCCGTGTCACTGGACGGTATCAAAATGGCATTTGAGCACAATGATATTGTTTTGAATGCGATTGCAAAGGAAAACCTGAAAAATTCCGCTGTGGCCAGCTCTGTCAACGAGACCACCGCTAATCCTCGTCTTGGGCCTCTCAATAGACTCTCCGTCGAGGTGGTGGAGCAGGCTAGGCCAGGCCAGGATGCGAAATTCGCGGAGGGTGTTGAGGTAGTGCCAAGGGATTCCATTACTCCCCGGCATAAAGGGAAAGAAGACCGCTCGACTCTGAGGCTGCATCGCTAGGTGATGCGTGTACGCTTATCCGCCGACGCAGAGTGATTACGTTAATTTCCTCTACAACGTGGTGGGCATACCGCAGACAGAGCTTCCGATAGCGGTAGCCAATCCAACTATTGCGCCTGTACTGTCGCAATCGGTTGGCGGTGCGCTGGGCGCAGCGACGTATTATGTTGTCTATACCTATGTGTCGGCTACCGGCGAAACACTTCCAAGTCCAGAGGCGAGTTTAGCAGTCAGTGCCAACAACCTGCTGACCATTACATCTCCGGCTTCCGCAACGAATGCGACCGGATGGAATGCCTACGTCAGCACGGCAACAGGCACCGAGACGCTGCAAGTGTCCAATGTCGCCATCGGGACAAACTGGACAGAGCCGGTCACGGGATTGATAGCTGGGAATGTTGTGCCCACGGTCAATACCACAGCAAATGCAACGGTAATCGGAACGTCCTTGCAGCTCGCGGAAGATTCTGTAAACGATAGCCTGTCCGTGGCCAGTCCGGATTACTACGTGCTGGCCGTGTATAACTTCGCAGCCGATAGGTTGGTGAACTATGCTCCGGATCAAACCGGACAGACTTTCTTCAGCACTCTGAGAAGTAATTTGAAGCTAAGCACTTTCTCCGGCGGCGTGGTATCCAGCACTTCGGATAACGGGACTTCCGTGTCTTTGTTGAATCCGGACCAGCTTAAAAATCTCATGCTGTCCGATCTTCAGATGATAAAAACCCCTTGGGGTCGCCAGTACATCGAGATTGCCCAGAAATGGGGCACCACGCTCTGGGGACTGACTTGAAGCTGCATTTAGGAGTCCTGGTCCAGTCCTACGATAATAGCCGAAGATCAACGACCGGAGATGTGGCGGAGATACTGGAATCAAAATACGGCGTGATGCAGGCATTCTGGGATACGCATGGACAACAAACCGCCGATGACTTGGTGAGGAATCTGAACGATTACCTGGGCGGATTGCTCAGCAGAAACACCCCAAGTCAGGACATTTTCAACGGTTCCATGAGCAGGACTCAGGCTCGGTTCAAAAAGTTCTTGTCCAGCAAACAGGCTGAGCGTGTAGGAATACCGGGGACTCCAACTAAAGCCGCTTTGAAGGGAGTCAATCACCGGCTTGCGCATCCTTACCGGAAATCCAATCCGCGCCGCCCTTCGTTCATTGACAGCGGACTCTATCAGGCGTCATTCAGAGCGTGGATTTCAGGATTCTAATAGGGGAAACTGATGACTACGGCCTCTGAACTCACAAGTACGCAGCAACTCTTCGCCGCGCTTCAGCAAGGCGTGGATGCTCTGGACCTGAATAATGAGATAACGTTCACGCAGTACACCAAGAAGATTCTGCCGCTGGACGGATATGTGTACTGGGTTCCAGGCATCACACAGACATTCACTGGATCGCTGCACGTCTCTCAGGAAACCGAGCAGAATCCGGATGAAGTGATTGGTAAAGCCATGATGATCTTCACCTCAGAAGGTAAGGTCACGGAGTTCAGCGAATCTCCGGAAAATACCATATGGATAGGCAGCACCGGAGATACGGGTAACAATCTTCGGTTTGCATTTGCCAAACAGACCGGATTCTATTACCAAGCAGGAATCTGGCACTACGTTGGAGAACGGATTTATCCGGCGATGCAGAGCCAGTTACTGGACCCTCCGGTAACGATTGATTTCACGCGAGCCGTGGTGTCCAACTCGATTCCATTCTGGCTGCAACTGAACAACTACGACCCGACGAGTTATACCGGGTTGAGCAACAGCATCCCACTGTATCCAGCCTATTTGATTGCAGATAATCTGGCTCCTCCGTATGGAGCCATTGACATCAAGCGAACCGAAATTTTGCAAGCCATACCGTTGCGTGGTCCTATGGGACCGCATACGCAACTGTGCAGGGATTACGTCACTATCACGATGTATGGTTTGCAAAATAACGAGTGCCTTGATTTCCAGGACTGCATCAATCAATACTCGATGGATACGGATAATTTCGGCATCACGAATGCGCCCGTGTTCTACGATGACCGAAGACCGCAGCCGGAACTTAGAACCATCGCCATGAAAAAGACGATGGATATTGAAGTTTCTTACTATCAGTCCCGATCCTTAACCGTGGCATTTCAGCTTATAGAACAGGCTGGGATCACGGTTAACATCGGAGTGTATGTGTAATTCCTAACTTATTGGAGACTACAATGCCTCAAGGCCCGATTCCTGTACAAACCTATCCCTATGCGAACACCAAGTTAAACCTGACTGCGGCGGGTGTTATCAAAGCCACTCCAGGAACCGTTGGCAAGCTGATTGTGGTTGTTGCCGGTACCGCCGGTAGCATTACCATCAATGACACCACCACTACGGGCGGAGCTACAACCGCCAACCAGGTGATTACGATTCTATTCAGCAGTCTGACAGTCGGTGAGGTCATTGATCTGGGTGTCAAATGCGTATCCGGAATTACCGTATCAGCCGTGACTACGGGCGGACAATTCACGCTGACTTACACCTAATAGGAGCCAGACATGGCTAATCAGATAGTGACGGTTAATGTATCCGTCTCAGCGGCTCCTGCACCGGCAACATTACAGCAGACTGGCGCTTTTATATCGCAGGGAGCCACCACGAAAGCGGCTCAGACTCTTACTCTGATAACCCAGATGCAGGATTTGACCAATATCCTGGCGGCTCCGCTGGCATTGACATCCCTAACGTGGGCCTCTGGAACGGTTACAGCCACTACTACGGCCGCATTGCCAGTAACGTTTGAGAGTGGCAAGAGCTACCCGATCACGATTGCCGGCGCTACGCCCAGCGGATACAACGGACAATATCTGGCGACGATCACCGGAACGGATACGTTCACGTATGCGCTGGCCACCAATCCGGGTACGGAAACCGCTGCTGGAACTTACACGGTATCCGATGTACTGAATGCAATGGCCACGACCTTCTTTGCCCAAGGGTCACAGCAGTCAGTGTATGTTCTGGAACTGGGCGCGAGCACGGCCACTACCGGAGTCAGCAACCTTCAGACTTTCATCACCGCCAATCCCAATACCATCTATTCCTATCTTGTGCCGCGCGCATGGGATGGGAATTCTGCTTATTTGGCCTTCCTGGCGAATTTTGAGAGTACCACTTCAAAAACCTATTTCTTCACCACTACCACGACTGGAACCTATACCGATTACACGGCATTGATGAAGGATGTGGTGCCATTGGTGGAAGCACCAGCGATTCCTCTCACGGAATTCTCTCTTGCAGGTCCATTCTGGAAGGCCCTTAGTTACAATCCATCCGGTACCAACCGAGTAACTCCGTTTGCATTCTCGTTCATGTATGGAGTAACCGCTTATCCGACGGTTGGGAATGCCACACAACTTGCCAGCCTGAAAGCCGCCAATATCAACTATATCGGCACGGGTGCCGAGGGTGGCCTGACCAATACCATTCTATTCTGGGGTACTACGGCTGATGGTAATGATTTCAGCTACTGGTATTCCGTGGACTGGTTTCAGATCTACCTGGATCTGAATATTTCCAATGCCATCATCAACGGCAGCAACAATCCCATCAACCCTCTGTATTACACCCAGGATGGAATCAATCGTTTGCAGGATGTATCCGTGGCCACGATCCAGACGGCCATCACGGATGGCATGGCGATTGGTTCGGTAGCCCGTACAGGATTGGATGCCACCACATTCCAACAGCAGGTGGATGCCGGAACGTTCATTGGACAGGACGTGGTAAATGCAATTCCGTTCCTGACCTACACCACAGCCAATCCCACTAACTACCAATCCGGAATTTACAACGGCCTGTCTGCTTACTACATTCCGGCCAGAGGATTCAAGGCCATCACGTTCAATGTGAACGTTACGGACTTCCTAACCCAATAAGGTGATGTGACATGGCAAACCCTCTAATTACTCAGGGCACACTCAACCGGCTTCGTGCGAGCGTGATATGGAATGACAATCCAAACCTGAATGTGACTGCGTCTTATCTGGGGAAGGATGGCATACGGCTTGCGCTGGATGGTGAATCCACGATGTTTATCAATACGCTGACGGGCGCAGTAACGTCGCCGGAACCGTACCAGATGATAACGCTGACCATTCATCTGCTCAAAACCCAGGCGCTTTCCAGTCAGTACAAATCGCAGATGGAAACCTCGGCATTGCTAGGCAATGGCGTTGTGCGTCCCGATTCCGTGGCTCTGCCAGCCTATGACATTGTGAACTGCGCGATTGAAAGCGTCCGAGAGCTGAATTTTAGTGGAGCGGATGCGGAATTCGCAGTCACTGTTAAAGGTTATTACCTGGTGAACTCAAGCCTATACGATAGCTGATCGTCACCACATAACGGTACTGTCCGGGAGGCACCATGACAGTTCGTATCAATCGAAAGTTACACCTTGTCATACCCATTGAACAGGGCGATAAAACACTCTACGCGCATGCCACGCCCGTAGAGACCGAAGTATTCGATACCTATTTTCTTCCCATCGCCAAGACATTTTCATCTATTTACACGGAAGGTCTGGGCGCTGTGGCAGGCCCTAGAGTGGCGGCAAAGATGCTCAAGCAAGTATCCGAAGCCCTAGGGCAATGGGACGATGTCAAGCAGGGATTTATGGCGGAAATCCGCCGGCTTTGTAACGTGTTCGCTCCGACTGATTCAGGCTGGAGCATGATCCCTCTGGAAGAGGCCATATCCAAAAAAATCATTGACAAGGACGATGCTTCGGAGGTGGAAAACGCCATTGTTTTTTTTACGCTGACTTGGCTCATGCACAAGAAAACCGACAGGGAAAGGATCATCTCGGACGCAGCGGGTTTGTGGGGTGCGCGCATCGAGTCATTGAATTGTACGGAGTTCAGAGATTCTTTGCAGATGTTGATTGCAAAAGACAATTCTGGAAAAGCGGCTGCTTGATCGGGGATATTCTCGATTGGACCGTAACGGAAGGGTTCCATATATTCTCGGATGAATCGGAAGATTTCCAATGGCAGACCGCGCAAGAGTACCGAAACCGGTACAATTTGCGCATGTAGGAGTGTAACGTGGCTGTGAAGTCTGTCATTGACATAGATGTCAACGATGAGCAGTTCAAGCGGTTCAGCGACCTATTCAACAAATACAAGTCCACCCTGGACAAGATGCCGGGAGCGTGGAAGAAAGTAGGCGCTTCCACCAAGAAGAACGCAGATGATTTCCAGACGATGACGGCGGCGCTGCTGGCTCAGAATCATCTGCACAAGGAAATCGGCACCTCATCGAATCAGGCCAATCAAACCCTTCACCGGCAGACTTCGCTTTGGAATACCATCCATCGAAGAACTACCGGAGTATTCCGCAATGTCACCGGCATCGCCAAGCTGTTGACGGAAATGGGGGTAGGGGTTGGGCTGGGAACGCTTGGGTTCGGAATCGCCAGCCTGTTTGGTCTGCGGGATATGGCCAAATCCGCTGATGAATCACGGAGTTTTGCTCAACGCACCGGCACCACTACGGGTCAGAGGTTCGGATTCAAGCAATTCGAGGGCAGCCACCTGTCCAATCCAGATGCCATCCTGGCGGCGGCTAATCTGGCTACGACTCCCGGACAGCCCATGAACGTGCTGGCCAAAATGTTTGGATTCTCGACTGCTGGTGGACCGTTTGCGGTGGCAAATAATGCGCTGCTGGCTATTCAGCGCAGGATGCACGAAGCGCCGAATGAAGCCTTCAAGGGTTTGCTCATGCAACAGTATGGCCAACCCCTGAGAGCGGCTGGCTTTGATGAAGGCGACTTGATGTTGCTGCAATCCCGCACGCGGGAGCATCAGGAAGCCCTTACCAAGCGAGGAATTCTGGAATCCCATGCGGCGCACCTTAGCGATAGCGCGCAGTGGACGGCGGCGTTGAGGGTATTCAATTCCACCTTCAAAAATCTAGGCGTCACGCTCAAAAACGACCTAGTCCCGCTGATGCCGCATATAGACAAATTCATCAATGCGGCGGGAAGGGATTTAACCACGTTGCTGAAAAGTCCCCTCGCCAAGAAAGCCATATCGGATTTGTCTGGAGCCTTGGACAAGTTCACCAATTACATATCTTCCGGTGGGTTTACTCAGTCCATCAAGAATTTCGGGGATGATGTAAAAGGATTTGATGAAACCATGAAACGCGTAGGATTGTTTTTCAAAATACTTTCTTATGCCACGGGATATCCTGAAGTTCATTCACTGCTGAAATATCTGTCAAAAGAAAGAGGGAAGGGAGATGTAAATAATGACACGCAGTACTGGAGAAGCATTTTCCAGATGGACAAGAAACTTGGACTTCCCACTCCAACCACGGACCTTTTTGGAAACAAATTCACTCCCGGTCAAATAGCCTTCTACCTGAAACCGGAAGTCACGGTTAAAGTGGTTCATCAGTCCGGAACGGGAGCCGATTTCTACCGCGCGATCAATTCCGGTCACTGATCATGGCCGCCGGCATAGGCTACGATCTTTATAAACTAGGGTTTGAAATATCTCCGATCATATTAACCCAGGGCATTGCAACCTCTATACCAGGTGGCTTACTTCCGATCATCGCCATTACCGAGGCGGCAAACTTCGCTAATGGACTGATAAGCGGTAACATTGATCTGAACTTGGATGATTTCTTTGCGCATTACAAGCCGTTGTCAGGCAACATGCTGCAAAGCAATCAGGTTGCGACTTATCCGTTTGCAAACTCGGCGGTGGCGGCAAACTCGATCATCGCTGAACCGTTGCATATATCCATGTTGATGACGTGTCCTGCGCGTCAGACTTTGGGAGTCTATTTCAAGCTGGCGATCATGAGCGCGTTGCAAAAGGCACTCTCTCTGCATAACACCACAGGCGGACTGTATACCATCGTCACACCGTCTTACGTGTATCAAAATTGCCTGATGACGGCGATGGTGGACGTGTCTGGAGAGAACTCCAAGCAATCACAAATTCAGTGGAGATTGGATTTCATGCAGCCTTTGGTGACGGCAGCGCAGGCATCGAGTATTGAGAATTCCCTCATGAATGTGTTTACCAACGAGGTTAATCCCGGAGTGGCTTCCGGTTCTGCTCTGAGCTGGTCTGGACTGAGTACCATCGTTGCCTCTCCGTTCCAGATCGCTCAGCAGGCCGGTCAATCCGTGCTGGGAGTAGCTGGCGGACTGGTAGGTTCTTTGTGATCCTGTATCCGTTCACTCCGGCCATCGGCCAGAATATCACGTTCAATCCGGTGTTGAACGGAAATACCTACACGGCCAATATCACCTGGAACGTGTTTGGGCAGAGGTGGTATCTGAACCTGTACGATGCCAACAATAACCTGATTATCGCAACCGCAGTAGTCAGCAGCGATGACACGCACCCGATAAATTCCATCTCCTGGTCCGGGAATACCGTAACGATAGAAGCGGACAGTCCGCATTTTCTCAAGATTGGAACTCTGGTAAATCTTGCGCTCACCGGAAATAATCCCGATGCGTATAATGGAGTATATCAATGCGCTGTAACAGGTCCATCCACGCTAACCTATTCACTGACTACTGATCCAGGTCAGCAGGTGACGGCGGGATATTTCGGGGGGATTGTGGATTTATGCTCTGGACTGTTAGCGCCGTCGGCCTTGGTGTACTACGCTAATACCTCTCAGTTCGCTACACTGCCATGAGATACTATTCCATACGGGTCGTGAATCTAAACACAAACAACACAGTAACTTTCAATGACTCAAATAAGAGATTTATGGATGACCCACTGGCCAAAACCACGTGGACCAGTCACGATCAATATGAGGTGTTGATACCGGGGGCTCTGAATGTGGAGCTGGATATACCCACTTTCGCTCTATCATCGTTCGCATTTGGATCGCAAGTCCGGGTATGGGGAGTGGGATTATCCGCTCTGTCTCAGGCATCTAATTTGTCTGGTTATGGGATACAGATAAACGCCGGCATGTTGCCGCCCTATAATCTAAATCAAACGCCAAGTGGACAGATCATCTCTGGGCAGATATTCCAGGGATACGGAAACTGGGAAGGCGTCAATCAATACCTTGATCTGGTATTGTCGAGTAAGTACATCATCCCGTACAAATACGCGGATATTCCGTTCGATTACAAGGCCAATACGCCTCTTATCAACGCGATTACCACCGCATTGCAAACGGCCTTTGGTGCGGGTGTGGTCATAGATAACAGCAGCAGTGCTCCATCCATCGGTCATGATATATCGGGTCATTATCCAGACTTGACCACCTTTGCAAAGATGATTACGGACAACACCGCCACGTCGAGTTACTCCGGTGTGCAGATGGCGATGAACGGGGACACTATATATATTTTCGATAGCAATTCGGAACAGTCCGTAATCAATTTGAATTTCCCTGATCTCATTGGTCAGCCAACCTGGATTGATCCGGTGTCGGTACAGTTTGCGACGGTCATGCGTTCTGACATAACCATAGGCGATGCAGTCGTGTTTCCCAAGGGAATTTATCCACCTTATGCACTGACTACTCCTACAGCGGCTTTTCCGCAGTCTCCGTCCGTGAATAAATCCTCGTTTGACGGAACTTTTCTGGTCAAGGAAGTTCACCACTATGGGAACTTCAGACAGGCGGATGCTACGTCATGGAGAACGGAATTTAAGGCGAGTTTCATCGGGGAATTGGGATTCCAGTTGCCTGCTGAACTCTATTCCTACGCGAATGTTTCATGAGCTACCTGAAAATCCCTTTAGCCCGAACTCTGCCTACGCTGATTGAGACTATAGTTTATCAGCAGATAGAACAGCTCGGTAAAGCTCTTCCCGGAACGGTCAAGACCGTATCCGGTTCCATCGTAGGCGTGAATTTCGAGGTGCAGGGAGACAATGGATTGCCTCTCACACTGCCGGTAGTGAAGATGCCGTTGTTCGGTCCGGAATATATCCGTTATCCGGTGCAAGTGGGCGACAAGGGGGTGTGTTTTCCGTGTGACGTGTACATAGGACAGATGACCGGATTAGGTACTGGCTCAGCCGTCATGCGGCGGGAACCCAACCTAACCAATCTGGTTTTCTTTCCTGTCGGCAATGCCAACTGGTCCATTGTAGACACACAGGCCGTTACCATTTACGGTCCGAATGGAGTGGTACTGAGGGATAGCAAATCACAATCGATATTTACTCTGACACCATCCAACATAACGGAAACCGCACAGACCACCTATACGGCGCAAGTAGGAAGCAATTCATTGGAAATTAACTCAACAGGAATAACCTTGAAAGCATTTGGACATACTATAACTATTAGCAGTTCAGGTGTGGCTATTGACGGGATCGTGTTTGCCACGCATATTCACAGCGGTGTTACCACGGGTTCCGGAGACAGCGGGCCGCCGGTATGAGAACTTATGGGCGTGTTCCGGGATCAAATGGTCAGCCTACAGTATGGGTTGAGGTTATAACCGATCCCAATGGATTGAACGATCAGATATATCTGACAACGCTACTGCAAGTGCTTAAATTGAATCTGGGAGAGTCGCCGTTCTACGCGAATTTCGGAATACCTGCTCAACAGTCCATCATTCAGCAGATATTCCCGGACTACTATGTATCTCTGATACAGCAGCAGTTTGCGGTGTATTTCGCGTCCCTGACCATTGCCAGAACGTCAATAAATCCGCCAACCTATCAGGTGAACGTGATTACGCATAACGGAATCAAATTCGATACTCAGATACAGGTTCCACAATAATGGCATTCAATTTTCCAGTAGTCATAACCAGTCAAGGCTTGCAGCCTCAAATGCCGGCATCCATCCTGTCTCAACTGCTTGCTGCCGTGGCGGCAACCAATCCGGGATATACGGCCAACCTTCCGGCCTCATTGATTGAGGACGTGTCCAGTACGGACGTAGGCGCGATGGTTCTGATTGATCGGGCCCGTGTGGAATTGGTCAATGCCATGACGGCATCCGGTGCAAATGCCTTCGTATTGAATCAGCTTGGTCAGATGTTCGGACTTACGCCTGGACTGGCCAGTAATACCTCCGTAAACGTAGTTTTCACCGGAACAGTAGGGTTCGTAATCAATGTAGGATTCCAGGTATCCGATGGAACAAATATCTATCAGATTCAGGACGGTGGAGTCATAGGGTCAGGTGGAACCTCTGCATCCCTGACCGCTATTGCGGTACAGCAGGGCTCATGGGCTGTGCCCATCAATACCGTAACCCAGATCGTTACCTCCGTACCATCGGCCATCACCCTGTCAGTGAACAATCCAACGGCAGGAACTCCCGGCGGAAGCTCAGAAACCGAGGAGTCCTATCGAACTCGGGTATTGCAGGCGGGTCTGGCAGCCTCTCAAGGGATGCCACGGTATCTCAAAACCCAGTTACAAAATCTTCCGGGGGTAGTGGCGCGAGAAGTTGGAGTCATTGCAACACTCGGAACCGGAATCGAAGTGCTGTGCGGAGGCGGAGATAACTACCAGATAGCTAATGCCATCTTTCAATCGGTATTCAATCCAGCCACATTACTTTCATCGAGTGCGCATCCGTCCAACAATGTCACGGTGACGCTGAACGATTACCCGGACACGTACCAGATTGTGTTCGTAACGCCCGTGGAGCAAGTGGTTACACTGGGGCTTACCTGGAATACTGACCTTCCAAACTTCGCCCAAAGCGCGGCGGTGGCTCAACTGGCGCCGCAGCCATTGGCGGATGTGGTGAATGCCATCTCCGTAGGCGCTCCTTTGAATCTTCAGGACTTGAATACCGCCTTCCAGAATGCTGTCGCGTCCATACTTCCGGCTACCAATATCATCAAATACAACTGGACGGTTACCATCAATGGTAACTCAGTAAGTCCAGTGACCGGAGAGACCATCATAGACAGCGATTCAGAAGGCTATTTTTCCATCGCAACCACTGCCGTGACCATCACGCAAGGATAAAGCAATGTCTGTTCTACCCATTCCTCAGCAAATAACCCCCATGGCCTCCGCCGCCAATGCGGTGGCGGTGACTCCCAGCGATACCGTGAATCTTGCGCAAGCAACAATTGCGTTATATGTAGGAGCCACGGGTAATCTATCCGTTGTCATGAACGGCAGTGGAAGCACTGTGGTATTTGCTTTAATACCCGTAGGCTGGTATTGGCTAAGTGTGAGCCGAGTGAATGCCACAGGGACAACTGCCACAAACATCGTCGCGCTCTGGTAAGCCATGCCATCCGCTGCGTTCCCTCCCACATCGCCGAGCGTACAGACCAGCACAGTACCCAGCTATCTGTACCTGCAATACAACGACGATGATGATTTGCAGGGGTTCATAACCGCCTACAATGGTATGACACAGACGTATGTGGACTGGTTCGTCAATGCGGGATTGCCTGTCTATACGCAGTTATCAGGTGCATTACTGGACTGGATCGCAGCCGGACTTTATGGAATTACGCGGCCAACCCTGGGAACTCCAGGAACCGGCGGAACTGGGCCCATCAATACCACGCTGATTAACTCTCAGGTCATCAACGGGTATAAAGCCGGAACGGCGGGAACTTTCTATCTGGTCAGCGATGATGTATTCAAAAGGATTATTACCTGGCACACGTACAAGGCAGATGGGAAGGTGTTTTCTTTACCATGGTTGAAACGCAGAGCAGTAAGATTTCTGTACGGCACAAACGGAACCGATGTTAGCGTTGCTGATACCAGCGGAGTATCTGTGACGATTTCCACCTACAACGTAACCATTAACATCAGCTCAGCCAGTAACGTAAGCGCTTCCATACTTCAGGCGTTCCATGATGCCGTAGAGGCATCCGTGCTGGAACTTCCTCCACAATTTCTTTTTACGGTGACACTATAATGGCTGCTCCCATCTTCACCAATGACGCATCCTCCACGCTAGCCGCAGCAATTACATCAACGGCCACTTCATTGACGCTGGTGACGGGTGGTGGTGCCTCGTTCCCGTCACCGGCGGCTGGACAGTATTTCGTCGCTACGCTAATTTCTCAATCCAATCCAAACACGTATGAAATTATTCAAGTCACCGCTAGAAGCACGGATACTCTGACCATCGTCAGAGGCCAAGAGGGAACCACGGCATTAAGCTGGAATATCGGTGATTTCTGCAATCACCAGATCACGGCAGGCTCTCTAAATATATTCTCTGCTGAAACCGGAGCGGTATTGTCCGTATCGGCCGGAACCAACATATCCGTCGGAGGAACTCCACAGAATCCAATAGTATCGGCTCCCGGAGTTGCATTACTGGCAGGCGCAAATTTCACCGGAGCAGTGACAATTTCCAGTACCTTGACCACTACCGGTGTGGCTAATTTCAACACCTCCACTTTGGACTCAAAAGAATTCGTTGAACCCCTGCGTCTGGAACCGGCTAAATTCATGTCCGTGAAACCAATAACCTATATACACAAGGAAAGTCATCTTCCCATGGATGGATTTTCAGCGGAAAATATAGCCGACCTATGGCCGGAATTGGTGCAGTTCCAGAAAGGAAAACCCTATGCGTTGAATTACAGCGGGATCATTCCGCATGCCGTTCTGATGATACAGAATCTTGTGCAGCGTGTGAATGAACTGGAAGAATTGCTAAAGGAAAGGATGCATTGACATGGCTGTCGGCATACAATCAAAAGGCGTGGATTTGGATTCCATCTTCGCTGCTTATACCACTGGCCGCACACAAGCATCCGTTACCAGCATCCGCTATGGTTCCTCGCTGGTTGATCTGAATCAACGCTACGAAAATATAATATATGGAACCGGCCCCACCGCCACCGGAATAGAAACCAATGGAACGGATTTGAACGCGATATTCTGCACCATCGCCAGCGATTGGTCGGCTTCCTTACCTTCTTTCTCAAGCGCCTTCACCACTACTCCGCAAAATGGCAACCTGTCCATTTCGTTAACAGGGGGACCGGGAGGAACTTACACCTATCTATGGAGTTATGTGGATGATGCAGGTGTGACCACATTTACAATCAACAGTGGACAAGGAACTGCCACCATAAATTACACGGCCACGGGAACATCAGGGGAACCAGGATACATAACCATAAAATGCGTAGTGACTGCCACTAATGGAGCATCCGTAAGCGCAACCACCACCATGAGATTTAATGTCCCATGAGCACGCAACTAGGCACAGCAGCAACTCAGGATTCCTCCGCTTTCGCCACTGCGGCACAGGGTGCTGAGGCAGATGCGGCGGTTAAATCCGTGGTGGCGGGATCAAATGTAATCGTTGATAGCACCGATCCACAAAACCCCATAGTCAGCGCATCGGCATTGACAGCTTATATCGGTAATCCAACTACCGCGCCTGCATTATCCTCCGTAGCGGGTGGAACATTGGCGGCAACGACTTACTATGCGAAGATAACCTATGTAAACAGCACAGGTGAAACTCTCCCATCCCCTGAATCAAACTTAGCTGTCGCTATTGATAATCTGCTGGTGGTGGATTCTCCCTCTGCCGCCACGAACGCGACTGGATATAATGTCTATGTCTCCACTTCCACGGGAACAGAAACCAAACAGAATAGCAGTCCAATCTCAATAGGAACCAATTGGACTGAGCCTACCAGTGGATTGATTTCAGGCTCTGCACTGCCATCTGCAAATACCACTGGGGTAGTGGGTGGAACCGTATCATCTGTATCTGTGGCTACTGCCAATGGATTCCTGGGAACGGTTACGAATCCAACCACAACCCCATCCATTACGTTAAAAACCTCTGTCACGGGAATACTGTACGGAAACGGCACCGGAGTATTCCCTGCTGCTTCCAATAATTTCCCATTGCTGAATTACACTGGAACCATATCCAATGTCGCAGCACTTCGATCATATAATGGCACTACGTTAGGACAGCAGATTTTCTTAAATAGCTATTCCACAGTTGGTGATGGAGGAGGTGGCCCATTTTACTGGGGCGCGTACACGACTGACAACGGCGGCACGATCATCACGCCGACAGGACAGACGGCGGGAAGCTGGTACCGGATTCTGGAAAATAATATGATGACTGTTTGTCAGTTTGGCGGAGACAAGACTGGCATAAATGATTCAACTACTGCATTTTCCAATCTGCATACGGCTGCTGGTACTAATTATGATATTGGGTACGAGGGCGGTACCTATAAAGTAAGCTCGTTACCCACAGTTAGTGTTCCCCTAAAAATAGTTGCTCTAGGGGTGGTTACCGTGCAGCATACTGGTACGGGGATATTATGGGAGATATTGAATGCAAATAGTGCAGACAGCGGCCCTGTTATAATTGGTCCCATTATTCTAAAACCTTCATCAGGAACAACAGGATTGTTCTTGATGAAGGGAACATTTCATGGTGAATATGACAGTATAACCTGTGATGGTGGATTAAATAATAATGTTGTCGGTTTTGAAATTAGAGATAACCCACCTGGTGATGGCTGTTACTATAATGTATTTCAGAATTGTTTTGCGACTGGTTGTGGAACTAATTGGAGAATTAAAACCTATACCAGTGGTTCTTTAGCATACGCTAATGATAATACATTTATCAATTGCAAGTCACAGACAGCCCAATTTGGCGGAAAGATATGGGCTGCCAATACGGTTACGGCTCTCAATCAGATCATAGTTCCAACCGGAACTGGTGGGAATTTTACGGGTGTAGTTTATGAATGTACGGCAGCCGGTACAACCGGGGCAACGGAGCCAACGTGGACGACTAGTCCCATTACAGACGGAACAGTCACGTGGACCCAGATTACCTGGGATGAGATTTCAGAAAGTGGTGCCAATTGGCTTCTCTCTCATGTAAACGGAAATATATTCATTGGAGGAGATTCGGAAAGTGCGCAGGGATATTCTTATATATCCACGAAAGGTTCCATAGATAATCAAGTATTTGGCATGTGGATTGAAGCCTCTGGAACATCATTTCCTACACCAGCCCATAGTGCACTTTTTGATAATTACAGTAATAATGTTACTCAACTGATTGGAAATGTTTTTGAGCCCGTTACGGTTGATGGATCAATAGATATAGACCCAAATTCCACTATAGGTCTTTATGGAAATATTCCACGATTAAATGGTGTTCAAACTACTGCCACAATTACAAGTGGGACAGCAATACAAAATCTTAGTGGTACATGGATCACACTGGAAGTTCCTGTTACATTTAATCCTACCTCCGGTGCGGCTGCCACTTGTCAGGTTGGGAGGGGTTCGTCTGGTGCAACGGTACTTTATACATTATCGCGGCCGGCAGGCTCTGAATTATTGGATGCAGAAGTCACGAATGTAACGTTAAGAGTTCCTCCGGGCTGGTATTATAAATTTACAGTAACGAATGCCACTCTTGGAACCGCAGAGATTCTAACTGGATAATGAAGATAATTATGAGTATCGCATCGTTCATCGCTAAGACCGGAGAGAATCCTAACTTTATAGCGTGGAACGCACACATGTTCTTTGCGGCTTTTGCGGTGCGTCTGTTTCCTAGTGGAATCCCGCGCTATATTTCCGCTTGCGTACTGATCCTATCGGCAGCCGGTAAGGAATTTGTCTTTGACAGACTTCATGAAAAAACACCCCCACAGAATTTCTGGAACGATCTGGAAGATTTCGCAGGCTATTGTTCCGGTGTGATATTGGGACTGCTGATTTAATTCCATCTCTGATAGCCCTATTCCACTGAGGAGAATGAAGTGACAGACAAGACCCAACCGTTACGCAGCCGCGAATGGCACGCCCCTCCCGATTCCGCAGGGCGTCCTGCTACGTCTTCTAACGACAGGCGCTGGCACATCTCCCGGCAGGTGGATATTGTCTGGATCGGTGTGATCGTGATGCTGGCGATTAGCGGATATGGGGTACAATGGGCGTATGGACTGGAAGCTAGGATGTCCACCTACGAAATGAACGCCGCAGCAGACCGCGCCCGGGAGATCCAGTTCCAGGCCGATACGATGCAACAACTTCAGGAAATCCACCGCGAAGTGGATGCACTTTATCACCAACATCCCAAGTAGAGGCACTTATGGAACTCACCCTGACCCGTGATATGCCGGAAGGCATTAATGACACATTCGGAATCCTGACTGCGCCGAACGGTACCACTTGGCAGACCATCGAACTGCCGTGGCGACAGGACGAACCCGACCATTCCTGTGTGCCGTCCACGCTCTACCAGCTTGTCCCGCACGTGGTGCAAGAAGGCGTGCTCAATGGATTGCAGACGTGGTGCCTGGTGAATCCCAATTTCGGGGTATTCGAGGAACCGCCTGCTTCGTATGACGGCTATTGGCCCCTGCGTGACGGCATCCTGATCCATCCGGCGAATTGTGCATCGCAGCTTTTGGGCTGTATTGCTCCGGGAAAATCTCGGGGGCGCCTGGCGTTGCCGGGAGAATCCCTCGCCAACGCTGTGTTGGCCTCCGATGATGCGTTTGATGAGGTTAAATTGCTGCTGGCTCCTGATGGGTATGTATCGATGGCCACAGGCCATACTCTGCGGATTCGCTGGGCGATCGCGTGAGCCGCCAGTCTATCTGGATGCGGCGCGGCAGCATGGCGGCGCTGGCGTTTACCTTGATTGGTGGCGCGATTACCACGTTTGGTTATATCCACGGCCTCGAAGCGCAGCAGGCCCAACAAGCGGCCAAGTTCGCGGCAGACAGGGCGGTGATGCAGGACAAAATAGAAGACTTGGAATCGGGACAGCGGTATCATACGCAGCAGATGGACGGTTTTTATCGGCTGATGATTGAACAGAGGTGCCGACCATGAAAACTCCCAAAATCATCCAGGACACCTTACAGACGCAGGGCAAATGGGACACCGCCAAGCTCATGTGGGTGTCCCTTGCAGTTGGATTTTTAGTGCTCGCCGCCGTCTCTGTCATCGTCCATCGTAACCCGTTTGTGGCGCAGGACTACGGCATCGGTGCTGGCGCGCTGCTGGGCGGCGGTGGCGTCGGCTCATTTGTCCACGGCATGCGGAAAGATCAGAGTTCGTCAGGACCACTTTAATGAGTCTCAATGTTGATCTCTGCCGCTTGTACTATGTGGCCTTGGAGAGTCGAACGTTTGCCGTTCCAGATGATAACCGTACCTATATCGTTCCGGCTCAATCCCGTACTGATACCGTACCTTGCGAGGAATAAGCATGAATTTCGCTCATAAGATCGGCTGGACATTTCTGACCCCAAACAATCTAATGGCTAACGTATGATCTTCATCCAAGGACCTTCCGACAAACTTAACTACACCGTAGATTGGAGCGAGTGGCTGACCAGTCCGGATACCATCGCGTCAGTCGTGTGGACTGTGCCTAACGGAATCACCAGCAGCGGACCTGCCAATACTACCACTCAGGCATCTATTGTCCTTACCGGAGGAACTCAAGGCGTGAGCTATGACGTGGTGTGCCAGATCACCACTGCTGCTGGTCTTGTCTCATCACGCACGTTGACTATTCAAATCACTCAGCTCTAACCGATCATACGGAATGCCCCGGCCTGCCATAGACACCGATGGGTGAGCCGCGCAAGCCTCCTGCTCGGTATGACAGGCTGGGGCAGTTTTATTTGTGCGATTTGATATTTTTGGCTAGGCGTTTAATGGGCGCAGTATTCAGCGATACTCCAAGTATGGCAGCGCGCTTTTCCCATAATTCCGCCTGCTTGAGCATATCATTTACCAGTTGAGTGCGCAGGAAGTCGTTGCTCACCACTTCTTCTATGGTCCGATACCCAGCGCCATGAACTCTGTCTCCTGGTACCGAAACAAAAGCCCTCATTTCGACGGGTCCGCTATCTAAAGTGCAATTAATAGTAACGCTCCTAATCAGATTACTCGCTTGGAAAAGACGATATTCTCTCGCTGCTTCCGTATCGTCCCACGTAAAATATCCGTGTAAAGGACTGGATTCTGGTTTCGCAAATTCCACCACTGATGCAGGCAGTAGATGATTGTCAGTCATCAATCCTTTCAATATCTGTGCCAAATCTTCGTGTTTAATACTCATTGCAATTCTCCTGTCGTTGAAAATACCGTGCTTGCTGTGCCGTGCCGTGCTGTACTGTGCGTTGCCCCGCCTGGCTCGGCCAGGCCCCACCATTCCAAACCGCACCTTGCCTCGCCTGCTGTGCCGTGCCTCACCTAACCGAGCCCGGCCATGCCTTGCCGAGCCGCGCCTTGCCTGCCGTGCCGTGCCTAGCCGCGCCCCGCCTCGCTGCGCCCGGCCGCGCCTGGCCGGGCCATGCCGGGCCTCGCGTGGCCATGCCGCGCCTTGCCATGCCTGCCATGCCATGCCATGCCATGCCTGCCTCGCGCTGCCTGCCGCGCCTCACCTCGCCGGGCCTCGCCTCGCCATGCCCAGCCTCGCCCTGCCTGCCGCGACTTCCATCAATCATTTAATTCCAAATTTCAACCGCAATTTCTTTTCATCGCTGGTAGGGGGAATCACAAATAATCCCCATCCACACCCAGCGGAGTATTTACTGTCGGGTCTTCCAGCGCCTATCCCTACCTGTTGCCCAACTCTCGCCAGCAAGTTAGTAACATCCGTCGCGCTGAATTGCTGACGATCATATTGGATGCGTAGGTTAGCCGCCCATTCTCGATACATGGGGCGAGACCGCACGTCCGTCACTCCTGTCGCATTGCGCGTGTGGGCTGTAAATGTTTCGCTCTTTCCATAAATTCTGACTAACGGTATTCCATCAGTCTTATCCATGCCGTCCGCTAAAACGCTTACACATAATTTAGCAAGCGTCATCTTGAACCCAACTAGCCTACAGGCAGAGATCATACCGCATCTGAAGGCTCCTGCATTCATGCCTTCCCAGCCATCTTCAGAGCGGTAACGAGCTGATTCCGCTTCGACATCATAATCACGCGCTGAACGTTGTTTTTTGTTTTTAGCTTGCTGTCCCTGAGCCATTTTAGCCATCATTTCCGCTTTTTTGCTAAATCGCTCAATAACAAGCGGTGCGGTACCGGCAATCAATAAAGTCAATATCCCGAAATCCGGAGCCGTGATTAGAACATGCTCAGTCTTCGGTTTTATCACTGCGTTCATTTAAGTTCTCCTGTAAGTTAATGTAAGTGGCTAAATCAAATCTTCCTCAACTTCTTCTTTTTCGACCGCTGGTTGTTGTTCCAAAATCTTATCCCGCGTGGAGGTAGCGGTGCCGCTAACGGCCTTTTCCGGTTCCTGAGCGGGTACGGTATCCGTTGTTGGCAGCTCGTCAAAATCCTCATCCACGCGCGTGATAGACGTGTCCATACTCAGGTCCTTGCCGTGTTTCAATGGAAGGGATTTGAACAGGCGGCGGATGACTGTCTTGCGCGCCATCTCGCTCCACCAATCTTTCCACGGGCCGCCGTTCGCCATTTTGCTGGCCTGACGCACAGTCTCTACCTCTGCCCTTGACATGATCTCGCGCTTCTTGGTGCCATCTTCCAGCGTGGCAATCGCATATACGCCGATAGCCTCTCCGCGATCCTCGGTGAACGGCGTGGGTATGTGCTGGATTGCCGGCGTATCTCCTAGCGTGTAGTTGAACTGATCGTGTGAATACACTACATGCGCATCGAGCGTGATACTGGATTTAGCGGCACGCTTAACCAACCCATTGACCATCGGCATCCATTGCACGGCTTTCTTCCATCCGTTGCCATCCTTCTTGTTGAAGATTACCAGCGCGCCCTCCCGATTGTCCGGCAGCAAACCATCCTGCGCGGCCTTGACGCAGGAATTGTAAAGGGACTGCTTATCATCCACAGCCATTAAATCGGGATTCTGTTGCAATGCCGTTAGCACCACGCGCGTGAATTGATCCACGCTCACATCCGGCGGTAACGCCTGCTGAAAATGCCCGCGCATGGCCTGGATGTTGTGCAGCACTACGTCTTTGGGCGATAGCTTGGCGACTTGGGTGTTCATCACGATTTCTCCTCGATTTTGGTAACTCTAAAATCCCTATACCCAGGCCGGATATAGGCTTTGACTTCAGCAGGCGCGCGCATGCCGGCGCTGATCTTGAATCCGTCCAGCATGACTTTCTCGGCATCGCCGATGGCCAGCAGCAATTCGGCTTTCGCGGATTTCTTTTCATCATCGGCATATTTGGCCGATGCGACAGCCGTGTTGTATTTGTACGCTAGCTCCGCCAGCCGATGATCACCGCGCTTGTCCAGCAGCTTTCCCGTTTCGGCATACCCGCATAATTTACCGATGAATTCAGCATCTTGCGGCAGCGTTGGATCAGGCGCATGGTTGGATTCGATGCTTTCCCAGAATTTAACGACCTTGGCAACAATCGCAGTACCCACTTCCCTATCCCGCATGCGCGGAATCAAGTGCATACGATTGCCACCCACCAGCGCCGCAATGCAGCTCCACGGACGCTCAATGACTTGTAACTGATGCTGCACCTGAATTTCGATATGATCCGGCGCAGCCGGCTCGCCATTGGTATTCCAGTTGGCAGCGAACACAGAACGGTCCACGTTCTTGATTTCCAGGACGCCCGGGCCGTGTTCCGTGTAAAGATTCTGTAATACCGTATCATCCACTTCGCCGGCTTCAGCGCCAACGATTTCATAGTCAAAACTTGCTCCCATGCGCACATTCTCGCACCGCATATAAGCCGAAAGACGGCGAATTTTGACGCCGTAGCGCTTGGAGACCATCTTGGCTATGGATTGTTCGAGCGCCTTACCCCAGCTCATGCGCTCATTCTCATCAATCTGCACCACCTGAGCGGCTTTCTTTTGGTGCCACAGCTCAAATGCCGTCATCCACGGCGACAGGCCGAACAATGCCGGACTTTCGGTACTGGTTACGTCAAAGACGCGCAATTGCAGCCATTCGGATTCGGATTGAGGATGGAGGATTTGAGTCATGATTGCCTCTGATTCCAGCTATTTAACGCACGATCTTTATCATTATCTTCAAACCCGAAACGGTCCAGGTCCTGAAACACACAGCCACGTTTGCAACGCAGGCGAATGCACCATTCCAGGTTGATTTGCACGAATTCTACCGGACTGCCGCAGAAAGGACATGGCTTGGGGGTATCTTTTGGGGTATCCATGTTGCAAATACTGCAACGGTTTTTCTGACTTGTCAACCCCCCCCTAGACAGGCGTTGCATCCTGTGCTACGGTATTAGTTATGAAACCAGCCGCCTATGTAATACAGCAATTCCGTGGAGTTCGTGCCACAGCGCGCGTATTGGGCCTATCGCCGTCCACTGTCTCACGATGGCAACGTGCCGGCCTGATACCCGGCGAGCATCATGTGCCAATTCTGAAAGCCGCCAAGAAATCAGGCATTGATATAAGCGCGGATAATTTGGTGTATGGAGGGCGTAAAAAATGACCATCCAAACCGCTCTCGCTTTCACGCTACCGCAAGAAGGTGGCTTCGTTGATAATCCCGATGACCACGGCGGTCCTACCAATCATGGTATAACTCAGGCGGTCTATGACCGTTACCGGCGCTCTCGTGACGAGCTAAATCAATCCGTCCAACTCATAAGCGATGCTGAAATTCAAGACATCTATTTAAGTTTATACTGGTATCCTGCGTATTGCAGTGAACTGACTGAGAAAGTCGGCGTCTGCCATTTTGATTGGGCTGTAAATCATGGCGTAGTCGGCGCAATCAAAACCCTCCAATTCGTCGCTGGTGTCGCACAAGATGGCATCTTCGGACCTCAAACGCTCGCTGCTGTAAAAGCCATGGACGAAAACATCTTCGTCACGAACTACCTCAATGCACGCCTGAAATGGTATGAGACCTTTGCAGCCAACGATTCATCGCAGGCTCAATTCCTTGACGGATGGGTGAGCCGCGTGCATGATTTGACATCCTATATAGGACACTTGTAAACACATGATTACACTTCAATTTGTTTGTACCGATTCTATTCTATCGAAACTGATAGCCTGGTACGGTAATGGGTGGCACGGTTTTAGTCACGTGGACGCCGTATTACCGGATGGATCGTTGTTAGGCGCGCGCAGTACATCAGTGGGCGGTAAACCTCCTGGTGTTCAAATCCGCCCAGCTAATTATGAGAAGTGGATCAGAGTTTCAAGGATAAGCTTCAACCCATCGCAGTCTCAAGCCGATACATGGGTGAACTGGCTGGTATCGCAGGTTGGCAAGCAATACGATATGAGCAACATATTGGATTTCATCATCGGCGATAAAACTCACCAAGACGGCAGATGGATATGCTCTGCATTGCAGATGGCGGCATTGTTGCAAGTCAAGTTACTGTCTCCGGCTGGGGTTCCAGCTCAACAAATTACACCTGATACACTCCACGCCATTTGCTGCGCATCAGGATGGGTAGTGCAGTCATGAAAATGCACTGGGGATGGATAGCCGGAGCTGCAACCACGATGGGTGCGCTGCTAGGTATATATCTGTCAATCAGCGGTATTTATGCGCAGCAGACTAAAGCTCGTCAGGAGTTTTCCGCGCAACAAGCCGTGATGCGGGACAAGATTGACGATCTTGAATCAGATAATCAATGGTTCAAAAATAAATTATGGAATTTGGAGGAACAATGTCGGCACTGATGGCGTGGCTTAAAAAGCATCTGCAAGCCCTCCTCGGAAGTGCGGAAGGCGCTGACTTCATTAAAATCATGTCACTGTGGTTTGGTGCTCAGTATTCGTGGCTTTGGTTTTGGGCCGTATTCAAAAATCATCAGACATTTTCGGGAGTGGATTTTGCCGGAGGAGCGGCGGCCATTTTAGCGGCTGCGGGTGTAGCGTTTGGAATCAAACGCTATGTTGACAAGCGGCGTGATGATAACCGGATGATTGATGGATGATGTACGCATTTTATCTAGTAATTGCCGTGTTGATATTTGATGCAGGATTCGCCGTTGGCTGCTGGTGGGCGAGTCGACCAAAATATGAAGATGACGATGATGCCCACCTCGGTATATAAATATCTGGCTATCGGTGCTATTGCGCTCGCTATTCTGGCAGCGGTCGCAATCGGGAGTTATTTCTACGGAATACATACCGAGAAAGGCGTCTATGCGGCGGCTATCCTGAAACAAACGCAGGATAACGCCAAAAAAGTCGCCGATGTGAATAAAACCAACACCACGCTTGCCACCAAGAACGGTGAATTACAGCAACAGATTAAAACATTGCAGCAGCGTATCGCCACGCAACCCGTCAAGGAGCATTATGTCTATGTGCATGAAAAACCCACTCAACCGCCTGTTATGGTCACTGGCCCTGTGTATGTCACTGCTGCTGCTGTCAGCCTGTTCAACGCCAGTTTCGGTCTGTCCGATATATCCAGCGCCTCCACCAGCACTGATGAATCCTCCGGCTCAATACCATCGCTTGTCACCGTCAGCGACTACCAGCGCACAACCACCCAAAACGCTGTTGCGTGTTACTCAAACCAAGTAACGCTAGGAGAACTTCAAGCGTATGTGAAGGCGCTGGAAAAGCAGGGGGCGATCCACCCGTGATCACCCTCCATCCATTTCAGCAGGAAATGGTACAAAGTACCCGCGAGAAATTGCGCGCTGGAATCCGCAGGATTTTACTGCAAGCGCCGACGGGAGCGGGTAAGACGGTTTTGACTGCGTTTATGACTGGGAATGCTGCCAAAAAAGGCAAAGTGATCTGGTTCGTAGTGCATCGCCGTGAGCTGATACGTCAATCTTCTAAGACATTCCAGCTTGTCGAAATTCCGCATGGCATTGTATCGGCTGGATGGGAGATGAACTATCGCGCTGCCGTGCAGATATGCGGCGTGCAGACATTGGTGAAGCGGCTCTATAGATTGCCTGAACCGGACATGATTATCTGGGACGAATGTTTTCCAAGTGGCACTTTGATTGATGGGATTCCAATTGAACAACTGCAAGTCGGAGACTCCATTTCTTCATTCAATCATACTGATAATACAGTTGAAAATAAATCTATTCTGGCAACAATGAAACGCGATTATCATGGCGCATGGGTAAAAATAAAGACTTCATCCAAACAGGAAATAATCTGCACAGGAAACCATCCAATATTCGTTGCTGGCCGTGGATACATTTCCGCCATAAATTTGCAGTTAGATGATGCAGTGATTATACTTCCATCCTATGAAATGCCAAGCCTGCGGAAAAGAAATGCCGAAGAAAAGGGCAGCCCATGTCCCTCAGGATTATGTTTACAAATATTGCAGTCCCAAATGCAATGGATTGGGAATAAAATTAAAAACTGCTTCCAAAAAATTACCAAAAATGAATTGCCGAGTTTGCAAGAAAGAAATAATAAATCTACCACGAAGGCAAGTCTTGGAATATTACCGTCAAGGATGGGGGTATTGTTCACCGGCATGCAGCATGGCTTACAGAAAACAAATATCGTCAATAACAATGAGAAAAACAAATCTCAGAGATCGGGATATTTTATCTCAGAGAATGCGTCTTCACAATCCGATTTATATGCCAGGAATTCGAGAGAAAATAACCGCAGCCATGAAAGGAAGAACATTTATTTCCAGGGGTGGCAACGGCCAGCTTACGAAGCAACAATTAATACTCCACAATTTATCTGGATTGCGCATGGAATATGCAATATCTACTCGTCCAGTATATGGTCAATTCGAGAGTTTACCAACAAATTACAAAGTAGATTTAGCAGATTCTTCTATTCAACTTGCAATAGAAGTAGATGGGCAAACGCATCTTACAAAAAAATGGAAGTTTCTGGATCAAAGAAAAACAAAAGTACTAAATGCACTAGGTTGGAAAATATTGAGATTTACAAACCAGGAAATAGACAAAGACCCCTATGGATGCCTAAAGAAAATATTGTCTATAACATCCATGTTGAAAAAAACGAGAACTATTTCGCAAATGGAATTCTTGTTCACAATTGTCACCATACCGCAGCAAAATCATGGTCAACGATCTACAAAAACTTCCCACAAGCAATACACATTGGTTTGACCGCCACGCCTCGACGACTGGACGGCAAAGGCCTCGGCGACTACTTTGATACGCTGATCTGCGGACCGGATACCGGCAGTCTGATACGCGACGGTTATCTCACGCCTTATCGTCTATTCTCGGTGCCAGGCGTTCAGACGGAAGGATTGCATCATCGCGGCGGAGATTTCAAGCGCGAGGAAGTGGTAGCGGCTCTGGAACGCTCGACCGTCATGGGCGATGCGGTGGCCCATTATCTCAAACACGCCAACGGTCGCCGTGGACTGGTATTCGAGGCCAGTATTGAACGCAGCGAACGGTTGGCCAAATCATTCCGTGATGCCGGCATACCTGCGGCGCATGTGGATGGCAACACGGATGCGATGGTGCGCGATATGGCGATGCGAGACCTGGAGACTGGCGCACTCAGGATATTGTGTAATGTGGACCTATTTGGTGAGGGTGTGGACGTGCCGGCTATCGAAGTGGTGCATCTCTGCCGACCGACGGACTCATTGACGGTCTATCTACAGCAGGTTGGCCGTGGGTTACGTCTAGCGCCCGGTAAACACGATGTATTGATATTCGATCATGCTGGAAATGTAAGCCGGCATGGCAGACCAGATGATCCGCGCGAGTGGGTATTGACTGGAACCCATGTTGCGGACAGAAAATCTGAAAGTGGATTCCCGGTCCGGCAATGTCCAAACTGTTACGCCGTCAATCAGGCTGGTGCGGCGAAATGCTGTGAGTGCGGCAAAGAATTCCCGATTGAGTCCCGAAAAATCGAGCAGATTGAGGGAGAGCTGACCGAGGATATGGTAGCGGCTGAACGGAGGCAGGCTCGCCGTGAACAAGGACAAGCACAGTCGCTCGAATCACTAATTGAGCTGGGCCGTCTGCGCGGTTATCGTAATCCGTCCGCATGGGCTAGATATGTGTGGCAGGCGAGAGAGGCTAAACACGGGAGGAAAGTGGCATGAGTCTATCCGAACCTTGCCGCGAATGTGGACGCACTGCGACCATTCCTGGAGTGGTGCCGTATTTTGTCATCAGGCCAAATGGTACAGCAACGCATGCGTGGTTGCATCCTCAATGCGCAGAGGCGTGGATGGTTAAATATCGGAGGTGGAGACGTGAAAGAGTCTGAAATCCAAAACCGCGCGCTGCTCGCGCTCTCAAAAGGCGATACCCGGCTATTTCGCAACAACACCGCGATGGGATGGGCAGGTAAAGTGATTTCGCACGTGGGCAATCGGGTCACATTGGATGACGCCCGGCCTATACACGCCGGCCTGTGCGTCGGCAGCAGTGACACGATTGGGTGGCACACCGTCACCGTTACGCCGGAGATGATAAATAATAGGGTTGCCGTATTTACGGCCATCGAATTCAAGGCCGGCTGGGGTCGCGTAACCCCAGAGCAGGCGACATTTGGGAGGGCGGTAGAGGCCGCTGGGGGCCTGTACTGCGTGGCCTACAGCGTGGAGGATGCGGCTAAGTTGTTGAATTTCAAGGATAAAAATATTTCATAAATAGTGGGTTTAGGTGTTGCATTTTGTGCAACATGCGCTATACTGGTATCGAGGTCGGGGAGGTCCCGACCCGCAAACAGGAGATGGCACACATGAATACCACCGAAAGCGCGCGGGCTATCCGCACAGAACTGAAAAAGCTGGGGATCACGTCCCGTCAGGTGTCGGTACGCACCGACTATTACAGCATGGGTTCCGCCATCCGTATCACGGTCAAAGACCCAGCGGTTTCCCTCCATCAGGTTACAGAAATTGCCCATCCCCATGAGGATATTGATCGTGATTCAGTGACAGGAGAAATCCTGAGCGGTGGCAATACCTACGTCACGGTGCAATACGATCACGATGCGTGGGAAGTTCTGACCCAACGCTATATGGAGCCGGTTGAGGCGGCTGTGGCCAAACTTCAGGGCGAGCGGCAGCTCGAACCAGTAACGGGAACCCCTTATCTGGTCGGGAAAAACCAATGGGGCGTCGTAAGCCTGTGGCGTGATGGGTGGCTTTGCGAGGGGAACGTGAGAGACCTAGCGGCACAGATTGGCTCTCGCTTGGCTGCCTAACCCGCCAATGAGCTGGTGAGACCCCAGCGAAACCACACGGACGTGGTCCGGGTAACAAATAGGAGATGGCAACCATGAAAATCACCTACAAAATCGTAGAAGGGCAACTGGTCCGGTTTTTCGAGGATCGGCCAGAATCGGTAATCACATTTACCGAGCTGAATGATGATGCCGTTCTCGTGGTTAGGGCGTGCAATGAGCATGCCAACCTGATAGCGGCTCTTCGGCTGTTGAGAGATACGGTACAGGAGAGCGGGAAAAATCTTTTTTGCGCCATCGCTATTGTGGATGCGGAACTCAAACGCGCGGAGGGGAAATGACCATGAGCTGTCTACCCAACGATCCCGACGAACTGGACGCGCTGTATGCGGAGGCTACCCGCATGGATCGCGTAATAGAAACTTTGTTTCCGCGCAGTCCGCGCGCGGGTGCGCGTCCCACGCGCACACCATCCCTGCCTTCCGCCGGAGCGGGTAACGCGGATATCCGGCACTTTTTCGAGCGCGACGTGAACGCTACAGGAGTTTGATGCCAATATGATAAGAGAAGTTGGCACCAAGCGGAAACGCGTTTTGCAGAAGAGGGGCATTTCTGTGCGGTATATACGATCTACTGTTAGAGGCAAAAGTAGATATACATGGGATCGTCCCGACAGCGTGGCTACTATTGACACGAATGCAACGCAACAGGAGTTTGACATGCATACGACCACTACACTCACGCCCGAAGAGATGGCCGCTGAAATCGCCGAGATGACCGGCGAGCGGCAGCACGTCTTGGGTTGCCGCTACGGTGAGTTTACGCGCACCATAGACGCAGATGGCAACGCTGAGACCTACCCATGCACTTATCCATCCCTCTCCATTCCGGCACCCGAGCCAGACACGAATTGTCCCGAGTGCGGCATCCCCTCACACGGGCTGTGCGCCACCTGCCAGTCGTTACGAGATGAGTCATGGCGCTTGAACCATCAATATCCGTTTAACGGGAGATAACCATGAGCGATAAGGAGTAGCCATGATTACCGACGAACTGTTGAAACAAGCGATTAAGGAAACCGCCGAAGGCATGCTATCCGGCGACCCGGACTATGCGGCCAAGTGCGTCACAACGCGCAATGGTTACCAAGTACGCCTATTCACACATTCCCTTCACAGAGAACTGGTAGCAGCGTTTCATGGATCGTCTGGGGCATACGAGGTATTTTATACACGAGCAGACGGTAATATATATTCTGACGGGAAGGACCCCCTTGACCTCATCCCCGCGCGCCGCACGTTCAAGTGTTGGGTGCGGTGGTATAGACGATCTGGCAAGGATGCGGATATTCATCTGGCAGGTTCAAATGATTGGCCACATGGTTTTGACTGGCTCACCGACCCCGTTGAAGTGGTGGCCGAGGAAAAGGAGCAACCATGAACACTAAAGTTAAAGCTGTGGCAGAAATCTGTTTTGATGAAGATGGAAAATTTTTGTGGAGTAGGCGGTGGATATTTAGTGGAATTCATAGAAAGGGAGATACTTTTATAGAAGACTACAAAGAATATCTAGTGCTGGATTCTAAATTTACTCATGGACAATTAGGTGGTGGATTAGTAGAGAATAAAGTGCGCGTTGTTGTAGATCGCGCCCCTCCAGGTTATAGGAAACACGTCCATGACTAACCTGATGTTTTTGCTGCTCTATACCATCCCCGCGCGCCGCACGTTCAAGTGTTGGGTGCGGTGGTATGAATTGCAAGGTCATGCAAAGCCTTGTCTTACTTCTCGAAAGTATGGGCCCTGGGCTTTTGATGCTACTTGGCTCACCGACCCCGTTGAAGTGGTGGCCGAGGAAAAGGAGCAACCATGAACACTAGGGCGACGGTGGCTGCGCAGCGCGTCATGATGATGCTCGCGGACAACACTCCGCGCGGCCCAGTGGAGTACGAGCAGTGCTTGAAGGTGGTAACGGACGCTATTGCTGGGTGCTTCCCAGAGCCAAGCGTGCCGGTGAGTGAACTAGTAAAACTACGTTTAATATTCCTTCAAATGGCTTCTGATGAAATAAAAGAACAAGAACATGGAACTATAGCTAGTGAAGCGTGGTATGACGCTGCCAAAGAAGTTCAAGATTTAATAGCCAAAGCATCCGCCCAGGTGCAATCATGACTGCCTATACGTATTGTAAACCCGGCTGGGGCTACATATCCCTCAAACGCGCGCAGGAGATTTACTGGCGTGTCCTGCAATACCTGGCGAGAACACAACCATGATAACCGTACTGTTATACATTATTGAGTCTCTGATCGGAGTCGCGCTGGGATATGGTATCACCTACGCAGTATCACATCTCATTAGGAATAGGCGCAGGATTTCACGTTCACGTGAAATCCCCATCGGCCATATTGACGAGGAATGAGCCATGACTGCCTGGTTAAACGCTCTTTTCAATCTGTGCCTGATTATCTGGCCCTTCGCCTTGATATTCGCGCTGCTGTGCCTCTTGGAAAAGTACGTGCTGCGGTGGGACGAGAAGCGTTATCTGAAGCGCCGCGAGAAACTGCGCTCCATGCGGGATTGGAAATGATTTCTAATATAGGAGAGCATTATGGATAAAACGGTATTTCAGCCTCCGAAAATTGTTTTTGAGATCTCCACCACGATGTGTGAGAATTCTAAGTTAATGCCAAATGTAAGAGTACCGTATCGCAAGTGGACTGTCCTAGCATTTAATATGGAAAGTGCTATTAAAATGTGTGCATTTGACAAGAAAAATAATGAGTTGGTTGAAGAGGCTAGAAAAATATGTGTGGTTAATGTTTGGTAATGTCGGCAAAGCGATGTGGTCGGTTCTAAGGAAATCTAGGAGAAACGAGTCATGGCGAATTGGAATGATACTGAAGTTTGTTATCCGCACATGTGGACTGGGGAAGGGAGGTGTCCTATGTGTATTAAGGAATCCAAACAAAAACGTGCCAATGAAATCAAACGATGGAACAGTTTGACTACTAAGCAGAAATTGCAGGAACTACATGAGAAGGTTATATTAAATGACTAAGCCATTTAACAAACTTAGCCAAAAGATGTCGCCTGCATCACAAACGCGCGCTGATGCTTTGACGGAGAAAATGCCATGCAGGATGCCTAAGGAGGCAGTAAATATATATGACCATCTCCGTCCCTACGTAGCGTGGACCGGAGACGATCCAGAGAATGGGGGAGCAGCCCTTATATTCGCACGCAATGCTGCTACTGCAAAAGTACTGGCATACAAATTTACTTCCTGTGGGGAAGGTGAATTTATCTCAGTGCGAGTGCGCAGACTGCGAGAGTATTATGATTACCTGGAAGACTTGGGATTGGAGTATGGCAAATGGCACCCCGACGGAGTGGTGGTGGACGACCCACCACCCTGCAAGGTCTGTAACACATGGGGGTCTCCGCCCAAAGAGGACGGTAATGGGTGTGAGTATTGTGGGGGAAGTTAGTAACGGTTTTAGTCTGGCCTGTGCGGCGTGGATGGACACGCTTGTAAGGACTGACATCATCCCTATAAAGGTTGTGGATGACGAAAGGGCCACAATATAGTCAGAGCTGCTATCAAGCGCAGCCATAGGCCAGACCCTTATTGAGGAGAATGAGATGGAAATGCAGAAAAGCGTGGTGGACCCTACTAGATGGGAGGAGGAAGCGTGAAATTCCACCTATACGCGCCGAACGTTTTGGAGAGCGAGCCGGTGCAGTTGGAAATGATGGCATGACTAATCCCGTCATCATCGGAAACGCCACGTTGTATCTTGGAGATTGCCGGGAGATATTGCCGACGCTGCCCAAGGTGGATGTAGTGGTGACCGACCCACCTTACGGGGTGGAAGGTGGGAAGGGAGGCCAATTAAGAGATTACAAAAAAGCCGACTATACTGCGGCGTTTAATGATACACCAGCCTATATCCGAACGGTGTGTGCCCCTATCATCGGGTGGTGCATTAAACTGGCAGATACGGTTGTCTTAACCCCAGGTACACGGTGTCTGTGTTCTTATCCCCAACCAGATGATGTTGGATGCTTTTTTGCCCTTGCATCGACTCGCATAGGTAAATTTGGATTTCAGTCATGTCATCCAATTTTTTACTATGGTAGATACAAGAACGCAGGAAAAGGAGCAATTGCTACCGGAATACTTTTAACGGAATCTGCTGAAAAGAATGGACATCCGTGCCCCAAACCTGAAAAGGCGTGGACGTGGTTAGTCGAAAGAAGCACAGAAGCAGAGTCCGTTGTGCTTGATCCATTTATGGGATCAGGCACCACCGGCGTTGCTTGCATGAACCTTGGGCGCAAGTTCATCGGGGTGGAGATTGAGGAACGTTACTTCAACATAGCCTGCCGTCGCATCGAAGATGCGCAGCGTCAGCAAAGAATGTTCAAATGAAATTGGCAGCACTGGTGATACTGGCAGCATCTAGGGCAGCGGCAGCACACCCGCAGCCTGCTCCTATGCCAGTGCTGCCATCCTATGTGCGCATGATTGCGGTCGAGGCTGCGCGCGCCTATCAACCGAAAGGGTGGCCTCCCTCCGCACCAACATTTCAAGCGCTTTTGGAAGCGGTGCTCTTGGTGGAATCATCGGGGTGCCAGCACATGCACGGTATTGATTCCCACGCGCACGGCTGCATGCAGATTCACGAACAGACCGCGTGTGAATTCCTGGGCTTCCAGGTGAGCCCGTGGATGCTTGGCCACGATTGGGACCTGAATATCCGTCTGGCTGCGGACATGATGCGGTTCTACTGGAACCAGACTCATTCCTGGCAGCGCATGCTCTCGATGTATCACCAAGGGCAGTATTACAGCGGCATTGACTGGCCTTATGTGCGCAGCGTGGAAAGTGAACTTCATGGCGGATAATTGGACACAGTGGGCTAAGGCGATTTCCGGGATAGAGATTCTGGAAACATAGGAGAGCATAATGTTGGAAACAAATATTAAAGTATGTGTGTTGTGGGATGAAGAACTTAGAATAGCAGCCCAGTCCCTGGCTCGAGTCATTGCAGCTCAAGATGAGAAGTCGCCTGATTTTGTAATTATGCCAAAATTATTGGCAGATGCTCTTAATGCTTGTGTAGCCGCTTTATACGGTATAGAGAAAGCAGATACACTCGTAGTATCGAATTTCCCAAAGCATAAACATGCACGCCGCCCGTCTTGAATTCTACCGGAGAATCCAATGACACCTGAAAAATCCCTTTATCTTCGTGCCATTCTCAAACACATGAAGCTAAAACGTCATCCCACGAGCGATATCTGTGCGTGCAAAGTGGCGAGGAATATCAGGATATTGTCCCATCATCCCTCCATAAAAGGAGCAAAGACATGAGCGGTTTTGTTACCATGATGCTGATGCTGTATTTTCTCCCAGTTCTTATTGCCGCCGTCCGGCATGCTACACATGGCTGGGGGATTGTTGTTCTTAATCTGTTCTTGGGCTGGACAATGTTAGGGTGGCTGATCGCTCTGATATGGGCGGTGAGTGATTCAACTACCAAGAAATCCACCACCTGATGACGTCTGTATTTTTCCTTTGAAAATGGTACTTTAGACCATGCTGAACCGATTTAGTCACAATGACTGGCTGCGCGGCCTGATGTTGACACGCGGCTGGAAGTCCTATGATGTGCATGCGCTCATGGACAATACCTATGCACTCAATACCATTAAGAAATGGCATTCTCGCGCCAAGCCGATGCCTGAGCGGGCGCGGCAGTTATTGGAACTCAAGATTCGTGAGGTAGCATGACGATTGACACTCAATCTCTCCGCGACTCCACTGACATTGCAGAGGTGATAGGCCGCTATGTGGATCTGGCCAAGGCAGGCGCTGAGTTCACAGGTTTATGTCCGTTTCATCCCGACAAAAATCCATCATTCACCGTCAGTCCGGCCAAGCATTTCTATCACTGCT
>JAEHJW020009935.1_pt1 | contig 42117 bp, 64 predicted proteins | sample 9271431 | NCBI WGS metagenome assembly JAEHJW02 | reverse complement strand
TTTTCCAGCTTCGCCGCCGCTTCGCATGGGACGTGCAAGACCGCCGCGCAACGGTGCCCACAGGCGACCCGACGAAGCGCAGCGCATCCGTCGCATTCTACCGCTTGCCTGACGAAATTATCGCCGCTTTCAGTCCTTCAGGAGCTTGGCTCGTGGGAATCACCCGAAATGGTGCAGAAATACGCCCACCTCAGCGCCGATCACCTGGCCAGATATGCCCGCAGGAACGATCCAATAGATCCTGTTGATAATTCGGATGTGGTGACAGAATCGACTACACCACAAAAGAGAACGGCCTGAAATCACTTCCAAGCCGTTGATTTATTGGTCGGGGCGAGAGGATTTGAACCTCCGACCACTTGCACCCCATGCAAGACATTATATCTCATCACGTTGATTATATTGCGTTTTTTTATACGTTCTGTAGCAACATACCGGCTACATACCGCGTAAAACCTGGACAGTGCTTTTGCGCTCGGGGACAAAAGTTACTACATCATAACAATAATCGAAAATAGCTGAAAAAAGTTCTTGCAATTACGCGCATTGCGCGTATAATTTAAATCGTAGACACAACGTTTACACCGCGCCTCGGGATCAGGGGCTGGAGAAGAAAATGAGAGCAGCAATTTGGAATCACCCCGCCACCGGAGTAAGCAGGGTTTACTTCAACGATGTTCCCCGCCAGCACGGGGTAAAGATTTTTGCCGTTGCTACCGAAACGGGAGATTGGGATCTCGCATTTTCGGATCGCCCGTACAACGTATCGAAGGACGAAATTTCTGGCTACATCGACACCTTCTTGCGCGAACTCAATGAATCGAAGGGTGGAGAAGGCTATGTTTCAAGTTTCGATCGAATCATTGAACTTTTGAAATAAGGAAAAAGCCATGTCATTTCACAGTTCAACATATGCTGGCGACGTGGAATTCACCATCAACTGCACGGGGGATGCCGTTGTGGGAGATGAAGTGCGTTTCGATCGGGCGACGTTCACGGGAAGCTACAGGAATGCCAAGTTCGCAGGCTTCGAGCGCATCACAGGGAAGATCATTCGCGACAGCTACGGGCGGGACAAGCAACAGCACACCTTCACCCTAGAGCTAGCCGAGGGCGGAGAGTTGCGGATTAAAGGACGCAATCTGTATGCAAACGGACTGTATCGAAAAGCGTGGCCGGATGAGACGCGCAGACATGAGGTGACCGACGAGAAGCACGCGCGAGGAGATCGCGCTAGGCGCGCCCGTGAAATTCGCAAATCCGAACAGCTTGCCTATTAAGGACTCATCATGAATGTAATCAATCGTATCGAACAGGCACCGGCTTGCGAAGTCATCAATCTTTCCGATGCTGAGAAAGACATCTACAGCGGCACTGGCTGGAAGCTTGCGCGTTTCGTGGATGGCAATTTGGTCGGCTTTTTCGACCCGCAGGATGTCGAGTATCAGTCCAACATTCAGGCGATGGCGGAGGAGGCCGTGGATGCGGCCATCGCCTGGCTCGCAAATTCCGAGGGAGAAGTGTGGCTGGTAATGTGCTCTTGCTATCAACTTTGCGAGCCGAGCCGAATTACGCTGACAGATGCTTCCGCCATGGCCAAGATGGCTCGCGTATTCGGGGAGTCCTTTTTATGAGCAACCACCCGAACCGAAGCCGCGCCGGAAGCGCGGCGCGGAATCCTGATCCATCAGAGATCAGGGCGGAACGCGAGGTGGCGCATCTGACGCAAACGGCAGCGGCTGAACTTATCCACTCAACCTGCCGGACATGGCAGCAATGGGAGGCCGGAGATCGCCGGATGCACCCAGCTTTCTGGGAGCTTTTTCAGATCAAGGCTGCCAGATTACCGAGAAATTGAAGTCACCCAGTCCTGCAGGTCGATCAGTTGCTGGGTGGTTTCTGCGCACTGTCGAGGGAGGGATTCAGCATCCAGGCTGTAGGCGGAGGCTGCATGAGCGCTTTCGGCGGTTGAGCCGGAGGTGGGCACGTGACCGGGATCGCTACCGGCTGGCTGGCGCACCCGGCAAGTGATGCCATAGCGGTCAGGGTTGCGGCGAATCTTTTCAATCTGGGCTGCATAGGTCTCTCCGATTTGTTGAGTGATGACGTCGTGCTGCTGGACGATAAGAGCGTTCTGAGCAGCCTGCTTCTGTGCGGCGATGGATGCGGATGCTTCGAATGCTTTGAGCGCTTCCTGAGCCTTCAGGACGTCGCCATGCTCGAACTTGTATCCGAGGCTGAAGCCAACCCCGACCAGGGCAAGCATTCCGACCAGCTTTGCGATCAGGGAAAAAGGGATTGTGGGCATTATTCTATCTTTCCTTTCTTCAGGGAAAACTGGACTGGATCGGGAATGGCGGGAACTCCGGGATCTGGCGCAATCCACATGTCGATCGACCCGTCAGGATCGACGTTGTTGATGTGCAGCCTGAAATCAGCCCTTCCTGAATTCAGAAGCAGGTTTTCAAGTGACAGCAGCGCTGATGGCTTTTTTCCAATCAGTGCACGCCATGCCTGAAAAATTCGTTGTCTGATCGTCGAAACCCATTTCGTTTCCATGATGCCCATCTCGATCGGCGAAAGAATGTTCCTGATTTTCATCTCAGTTTCCCTTCCGTTGGCCGAACCAGACGCCGACACCAGCCGCAAGAGCGCCGGCACCCAGCCCGAATTCCTGCGGGTTCCAAGGCTGACCCTTGTAGAGAGCAAATGCAGAATTTCCGATGAACGACACCACCATCATGAAAGCTGCGATCCTGGCATCATCAACGCCCCCTGACGAATCTGAAAACATGGATTTGAGCCAGTTCATTTTTTCATCCCTCTTCTGATTGCATCCGCGATGAGCATGGCGATCATGATGCCGATGAATATGAGTGCAACAGTTTTCATGCCGCACTCCTTTTGTCGAACTGGGTGAGATCATGCCCTCGGATGATCGAGATGATCTTCCCGGCATAGGTTGGATCTGTGGCATACCCGGCCGCAGCCACTGCTCTGGTGAAAGCTTCCGCGTCGTCCGAATGTTCAAATGCTGGCTTGTAGCGCGGATTGTCCAGAAGAAAGTTCGCGTGGTCATTGATGCAATCCAGCCAGTCAGCATACTTGCGCCATTTCGCCGGCAGCATGAGCCATTCCCCATGCAGATATTCACGGGTCCGCATGTCGATAGTCTCGCCATGCCAGGACGGATCAGCCTTGACGCCGAACAGGTTCATTCCGCGCTCAGCAAGCATCGATGATCCCCAGCCCGACTCCAGCGCGCCCTCGGCAATGACGAATGACGCCGGGATCCTGGTGGACTGCATAGAGGTTTGTGCCGCCGGGGCGATTGCGGCAATGAAGTCTGCGGGTTTCATGTAATCTCCTTCGATAAAAAATTGGCGGCTTTCACCCGGCGATCTTCACCGCATGCTGCGCAGCCAGGTGTTCGGCGATCAGTTGCGCCTGGAAGCGCTGCACCGCATGCGGATCTGTGAAGACGGTCTGGGTGTTGTTCTGGGCCTTGTACCCTACTCCCCCAGCAGAAGTCGCTTTCAGGATGAACGAGCCCTCTCCGCTCGCGCTCCAGTTGGTCGATCCTTCGCAACCGACCACGCCATCAGCGACGAATCCCTTCGTGTGACTGATCTGGTGCGTTGCGCTCTGTCCGATGACGAAGTGCGTCCTGAATCCATCCGGATCCTTGGCGGCATCACTGTCCAGAAGCCGCTTCTCGTGCACGCCCCCGGCCTGCGACTTGTCGAGGGTGATCAAGCAGGTGATCTGCGGGTTATGGACGATTCCCATGACGATATCGTTGAGCTCGTCATCGTCGTAGCCGAACATGTTCAAATAGAGGCTCGTCGTCACGCGGCTGAGTACATGCCGGAGGACGCGATGCACATCATCCCGACCAGCGAAGAAAAGCCGGAAATCCTTGCTGGCATTCGCCGGGAATGATTTCTCGCTGGTGAATTCGGCAAGGTCGTCGAGCTTGAAGTCATGCAGGCTCACGATTCCGGCAAGGACAGCGATGCTTGCAGGATGAAAATGCAGGATTGCCCAATAGATGAGCCAACCCACCAGGTCTACCGCCAGAAGGGCGAGTCCGATGAAAAATCCGACATAATCGCCGTAGTCGTCCACGCGAATGCCGCTTGCGTTGGCATGTTCCTCCCTCCACCAGCAGAACGCCATCAAGCCGATCGAGGCCACAAAGAGAATGAGAAGTATCGTGTGGAAGATATGCATTTTGTTACCTCCAGAAATGAAAAAACCCGCTCTATGCGGGTCATAAATTAGTGTGTTCTGCAAATAAATCTATGCGGCTTTGTCCTGCTTCGTGTGAATCAAATCCTTGATTTCGGCAAGCATCTTGAAGATTCCTTCAACTGTCCGATCCTGCTTCTCGATGAAGCGGTCCCACTCGCTTCGATGTATTCGCTCTGAAATCTGGGCCACGAATTTCTCGTCTTTTTCCCGGAGTTCCTTGATTTCATCTTCAAGTTTTTCAATGTCTTTTTCCATGCGGCGGCGATTCATTTCCACAAGGCCGGTGATGATCGAGATCAGTCCCATGCCGATAAAACCCACCACGTCCCACGTTGTCATACCTTCCCCTTTTTGCAGTCGTAAAAATCCGCGCAAGGCGGCTTTGCTATGTGGTTATTTTCAGGGTGTCGCCCAGGTGATCGCTTCAACCTCTGCAACGGTTGTCGCGGCAGCAATATCTGAAAGCGCCTTGGCATAGGTGGATTGCTGCGCCTGAATGTGCGTCGCCATGTCTTTCTGCACCTGTTGAGCCTGCGCAGCGGTGTGAGCAATAAGTGCCCATACTCCGGCACTATTTGCGCACCAGAGGTTGCCACCACCGATTGCCGCCAGATTGATGTTGATCTGATCCGTTGACTTGCAGCCATACGTGTTTGCAGTTCCCAGCGCCGAAGAACTGAATCCAGCCTCGATTGCCGACTTGCACGATGACGCCATTAATGCAGATTGACTCACCTTTGTCGTTGCAATAGCCGGGTCAGCAGTAGCGACCACGATGTTATTATTCGAATCAAGACTCAACCAGTCTGCGTCTGGAACATCGTAGGCAGTCCAGCTTGAGTCTGGTTGAGTTGTGCTAGCCGCAATGGTGTACTGGACTGGATTGTTATAAGCATGAAGTTTGGCGTATATAGTCATTTTAAGCGATCCTTTCGACAAATACATTTCCTGCAGGGCAATTGGCAATGGTACCTAAACTGGTCCAGACGGTGGTGGTGTCTGATGAACCAGAAAAAATAGTTCCAGCATACCCAGTAGTCCCGTCGGACTGTCCCATCGTTGCAGTACAACGCTTGCCCGCAGTATCTGTACTTACGATTGCGTTGCAATCCATAGTATTCAGCATAGTGGTACTAAAGGTAAGAGCCGCGGTCGAACTAGCCCATACCCCTGCAAATGTGGCATCAGATTTTACCCATGTATATGTATACGAGTACGCACTTGCGTAGGTGGTATTATTTACCTGTAGTTGGACTGCAACTGCTTGTCCTGCACTGGTTGATGTGATTTCAAATCTGTACCGTTGTAGCGTATTACAGGCGATGTTAAGTGGGAGATTAGCTACTGCCGAAGGTGCATACCGGCACTTTTCACCAACATGCAACACGATGTCAGTAGCTGAATTATTTACAAATACTTCAGCAGCAGGAATGTATTTACAAATCCAAGCGCCGGCAGTTCCCCCAACTCCACACACAATAAGTTCACCCCCCGGATTCATGGGGAAGGTGGTCAGGCCGGTGAGGCCATTCACTGTCAAGGTATCCGCCGAATTCGGAGTAACGGGAACATTGATGGCCTCTGCAAGAAAGCGGAATACATAGGAAACTCCTGAGGTCAGCGTGGAAAGTGCCGGGAGCGTTTGCGTAGCCGCTGCTGCGGTAGCCACAATCAGGGAATTGTTGTCAGATGCAGCTACAGTATAGGCAGTGGATTTGAATTTCACATTGAGGATGGCGGCATAGCGCGCGTCAGCGGCGGCTTGGGTGAGGACACCAAGGGAGTTGATGTTGGTGCCGTCGCCGTAAAGGATTAAAGACTGTCCTTGCGGGATAGCCACACCTGTTCCCGCCGAGGTCTTGCAGGTCAGCGTAAACGCACCGGTCGTATTATTGACGACGACCCATTCCTGCTCGGTAGTCGGGAAGATGAGTTGAACATTCCCTGTCAGCGTACCGGATGCGAATATGTACCGCTTCCCGTATTGAGCACCTGTCAAAATCACATTGGCATTGGTCAATCCGGAAACAGTAGCCCATCCATAAGATGCCAACTTTCCCCAATTCGCCGCAATAGAAGAATCCGGGTCGGTGGTATTGTTGTCGGCGGTCGAGATCCATTCTGTCGAACCATCTGAACTCAATAAAACCGCTCCCGTTGGATAGCCGCCGATAGCCGTGGAAAAGGCTGAATTGTAGACGTACTGTCCGCCTGCGTTCTGCCATTGAATGTTCGCGCTCAGCAGGTTGAGAATGCCGTTGAAATCCGCGCCTGAAGGGGGGATACCGCCGGCTGCCAGAGGGGTAAAGGTAAGCGGAGGAAATCCATCGGTTAACGAAGCCGCTCCCGGGGTTATGCCGATCTGGGATGCGGTAGGTATAGCGTTCTTCGTGCCGCTGTTGGCAAAAGGAAGCGGGACAAGCGTAGGGATATTGGCAAGTTGCATGATTGTCCTTTATGAAACCGTGATCAATGATTGGCCGAAAACACCCTGACCAAATGGCTGAAACGAAACATTGCTGGCAGTCGCTTCGCTGAATCCAAGCGTCCCTGACATATCACAATAAAGCAGTCGAGCCTGAACTCCAGTAGGCCGGGGAAGCGCCCCGCTTTGTACCATGATGGCTTCTTCATACGGATACAAGGCAAACTCGAAAACATAGATCATCGACATTTTTCCCGTGTCGCTGACATAGCATCTTCCTCGTCCTGCAAATAGGTTCTGAAGCAGTCTGTTGTAGCTCTGAACCGAGCAGTTCGAAATGTTTGCTAGCGCCTTGACCAGAATCAATGTCCGGTAAGCGCTATCCGAAAGAAGGTATGATCCATGAATCGGTCCGTTGTAATAGGGAGCCTGTCCGAAGGGTGCATAGTCATTGGCTCCATCGTTGAAGCCGAAATTGACCTGCGCTTGCGTTAAAGTGATCTGCCTCGATACATCAACGATTTTGCCCCAGAAGTCCAATCCGAAACCTTGAGCTGTATCAACGTTAAAAACGTAATTGTAAAAATTGTCGATATCCGCCGATGGGTCGAGATAAGCATTCATGTTCTGAATCAACTGATTCAGGATCGGGCTTGTCCCGTATTGGGATATGATGGTCTGCTCAAGGTTCTGCATGTCAAACCTGAGTGATAGTGATGTTCTGGGCCGAAATAGTCGGGTATTGATTGATGTTCAAGGCGAGATAGTTCTGGTTCGCCGTTGAGGTTCCGATCTGAATGGAGACCACTTCGCAATTCGGGTCAGTCGCCGCAACTCCGGCATAGAACCGACTGGCGAAAAGCGTTGATCCTATCTGCGCCGGAGGTCCACCATCATTTCCTGAGAAAGCGCTGATGATGGCATTCTGAATCGACGTATTGATGTTCGAAGCCAGAAGCGAACTGGCCTTGATCTGAACCGCAAAGAGGATCGGAACATTCTCCGGGACCTCGAATGTAACATTGTAAGAAGGATACGGTTGGCTGCCTTGCGCCGTATCATAGACCGTGACGGATGTATTTCCGGCGTAATAACTGCATCCCGCCGATTTTTTCGTCCAGATCGCATTGGCAATATCTGAAGCAAGCCCACCCACTGCTGCGACATAGATTGTGTTTGCAGGAAGCGTCACGCCTCCGACTGTTATCGGTGAGCCGGTTGTGTTGTCGATGGCATAAGCTGCCACCACTCCAGATACCGCCAGAACTGCGGCCCGCACAGCCTGAACCGATCCCGTAGCGTTCAATGCAACAGAAGCGCGCCGCCTGATTTCGAATGCCTGTCTGGATTCAACGAGGTTTCCTTCCACCCCACTGCCGGGACTGGCCGATTCCCACCCGGAAATCGCCTTGTAGATCGATACGCTCGACGGAACCGGGATCGGACCGAATGTCGTGCAAGTGAAGGGAATGGTCACATTTCCTGAAACGCCTATGGTTCCGGATTGAGTCGCCGAGTATTGATTGCCGGAAGTATCCTGAACCATTGCGCCGACAGGGATGACAGTTCCAGAAAGACCATTGCATTGAATTTGCACCACCGTTCCAGCGGCCGGGATTCGATCCAGATAGTAGATTCTTCCGATGGCATCCTGAAACCTTCCGGATGCTATGTCCGGATTCATCTGGTTAACGACATTGGCGATCTGGCTGTTTTTGTCAGCGATGATCGCCGAGAGGCTCGTTGCCTGCTGACCTTGCGGGGTTTCCAATGCGGGATTCAGGTTTCCGCCGAAAGCGGCATTCATATCGGCTTGCGCACCGGCAAGGATTTCAGCATCCGTTGGAAGCGTTAGTCCATTGGGTGTAAAGACGATGGAAGGTACATTGCTCATCAGAAGCTCACATTCTGCGAATTGCCGGTTAGGTCGATCACTTCAACTGTCCCTGTAAATTCACGTCCATTAAGGGCCAGTCCGATGCATTGGGCTTTCACTACTTCCGGGACCGTGAGAGCGGCTTTTTCAACCGCGGCTTTATAAATGGCTGCCGGAGGATTCTTCCCGAGGATCTGTTGCCAGTAGGGAATTCCCTTGGTATGGTCATACCAGAGCTCGCCTAAAAACAATTTGACGGCGCTTGCCACGTCTTGCGCGATGGCGTAGGGATTGCTTGCCATTGCGATGTTTCCCGATGTGTCGAGAACCAAGTCCCAATTCGTCAGGTCGAGAAGTAAAGTATTCATTCGGCTTGCACCACGCTGGTCTGCACGCTCGCGGCGGGAGTCGTTGTGGGGCCAGTCGTGTCGGCCCCTCCGTTCCCGTTTCCGTGAACATGACTATTCAGCCAGGTCAGTAGAGTTGAATTCAGAAGAGTCTTTAAGGCCGCTCCCGTGTTCTTCAATATGATCGATGGCGAGACAACCGTTGCAGAAGCAGAGGCATTGACGGTCACATCCGGGGCATTGCAAATAATGGAAGCCGGAGAAGTAACCGTTATTCCGGAAGAATTGAATTGCACGAACTGAGTCGGAGATCCATTCAAAAATCCACCGAAATACATACCATCCGCATAGTCATTGCGCCTAGCCGATCCAGGAGGAGAAGGGGATTTTGTAGACTTCACCGCAGATATGTCGTTTTCTGCAAATACGGCCAAACCAATATCACCCACTTCGGGATCAAGAATCACCGCATTCGATCCGCCCTGAATCCTGAAATAAGGGAGCGAATGAATCGTTCCGTGAGGGATAACACCCCCTTGGCCGTCCAGCATGCTCACCAGAGGCGTAACGTCAACCTGACCGACAGGGGAATCAGAGCCATTATTCGTGACGGCTTTGACCTGAACGATAGCTGCCACATGGGACTGCGCCAGCAATTGCTTCATGATGAAGCGCGTCTGGTTGAACTCGCCGAGTCCCGTCAAGGCGCTCAACGATCCTGCGTAGCCGGTATTATTGTTCAAACTGAAACCCCGTGAAGTCAGTAAACCATGCGCCATTCGGCATCTGTGATTCGAGACTGTGAATCACGCCGTTGACATTCCAGGTGCGATTTGCCGAAGTCACAAGGCTGTTTGATAGGGTTAGCTTCTGACCTAGCGCGGCATTGGGAGAAAAAACGCTTCTGACCTGTAAAAAATGTTCATTGAATTGCGGGTATCCCACCATTCCCGATTGAGGAGAAAGGCTGATTTCATCCACATTCACCGTTCTATAGCCGTTGTAGGACCAGATCGACAGAACGCCTTTGTCTATCGTATGGAATATCCGGGCTTGTTGTGCCACAGCCCTGATCTGATCGAGAACCGATCCAGTCAGATAGGGATTGTTCAGACTTCCTGTAACGCCGCTGTTTTCGAACTGAAGTCCGGCTTGATTTGCCAAATCCTGCATGATGGTTGCAACGCTTACCGAACCGATATACGACGATGCTCCGGCAGGCTTGAGCGCCGCAACCGTCGAACTGAAAGCCAGCACATTCAAGGCCACGCTTGGAGATTGGTTCATTTCTCCGTAAGCCTGGAAAATCGCGCCTTGAAAGACATTCGTGAGCGCCGATCCTTCATCACCTGCAGCAATCAAAATCGTGTTTTTTGCGGCAATCTGATATCCGACCGGACCAATGCGCGTCAGTTGATTCATGACTGAGAGCGGAAGCCCGAATATACGGGCGCTGCATTGTCCTTGAGCTTCCCCGCCTACCGAGTTAATGACGGTAGAGACTCTCAACCCCGTAAGGGTTACGGTATCGCCGAGCGTCTCTCCGAACTGACCGTCCCCGAGCGTGATCGTCACGTCGATGCGGCGCTGCTTCATAGATCAGTCGGTAGAAAGTAGACGAGCTGAAACCTGTTTCCGAGCCCCGTATAGACTGGATCATCCGTTCCTTGTGTATCCACAAACCCGAGATCACCTGAAAATCCCAGATAAGCTTCTCTAACCAGAATGGCTCGGTCTACACAAAGCTGACCCTCGATAATCGGCGCTCCGAGTACATAAAGATCAAGATAAAGTCCTGTGGTCAGTGTATAGACATTGATCGAGCACACTTGACCATTCAGATTTACCCGAAGGCTCTGATTCGGGACGGCCTGCAAAGGAATGACTTGCATTACCAGTTCCCGGCAGGATTGACGACTACACTCTGCACGACAGGGGGCGGCGCAAGCGGAGAAATTCCCCCATTTGAAACGAATGCTACCGACTGCGGAGAGGCAGTTTTCAATGGATCAGGCATCCCTGTGGATGTTCCGATATTCGTTTGATACGGCTGAGGAGTCAGGCTGGGATAGGAAGCGGTGGCCGTTGTCCTGATTTCCGTGAAATGACAGGCCACAATTATCAGAGACGCGCCATTTCTGGCTTCCCTTCTGTAATCGAACCTTTCCAGATTGACGTTTCGAATTGTGGTGTCAGGAGTGACAATCGTGTATAGATTGATATCTACAACCATGCTCTCCAGAGCTTGCAGAAAGGCCGACCGCTCGGCGCTTGTTCCGCCCTTTCTCATTGAAACAGAGATAGAACGAGGATTGTTGACCTTGTTATAAGTATCGAATCCCCCCGCCTCTACCGGATAGTCTGAAATCCTCGTGCTGTTGAGGTAATCGATCCCATAAATCGAATCGGGAGTCAGAACGAGGTTTTGGGCGTTCTCGTCATATACTCCCCATACCTTCTCCAGTCCAGTCAAAAACCCCGAAACGATAGGCGAAACCTGCGAAATCGCCGCAGCGAGATAAGGATTTCTCAATACAGGTGGAACCCCTGGAAGATTCGGGACGTTCGGATAATTCACTGGATCACCCCGCTATTCGCTTGCCATGCCATCGCCTGACCGTTTGATGCGAGGGCAGGAGCGATGCTCCCAGCGATGCCGTTAGCATCGGTAGCGGCGGTGTTGATGCTCACCTGACCAATATGGGTCGTGGCCGTGATGTTCTGAGCGCGAGCCATCCTAAGCCCATTCTCCTGAGCGATAATCGCTGAAGTCAGGCTGCCGAGATAGTTCGGATTCAGTTTCGCATCGGGACTGACGTGCATCCTCTTGGAAACGGCACTGATATAGGCATTCGTGTCGTTTTCGCTGGAAGGGGCATACTTCCCGACGATTTTCCTGACCGTATCGTAGCCGTTCTTCATGTAGTGCAGAATCAGCATTTGATCGGCGAGCACCCCTTGATCCATTGAGGGGAAGATGGCGAATCCTTGAGCGTCTGCTCCCGTTGCACCCATCTTCTGGGCGAACTTCCCATATTTGATATTTCCGGGATTGTTGTTTCTCAAACCGCGAGCTTTGGAATCCGAAGACATGGGAACCTTCCATATCTTGTCATGCTCAACCATCTCGCGGTGCGCTTTTTCTTCCGGAGTTTCTGCGCCGAACAGAGTAGCAAGCCCAGAAAAAATCGGATTCTTTGAGCGCGATATCAGGTTGTCCCATCCGGCCATCGCTCGATTGAGCGCGTCCCCCATCTTTTGCAATGCCGGAGTCGCAAGAAAGAGGGTTGTCATCCCCATTTTTTTGAGTGCTGAATCAAGGTTATTGATGGCTTTTTGAGAGGTTTTTGCCTCATTACCCATCTGATTCGTCACGCCAACCAATTTCTCGTCTGCCGCCACTTGAGCTTGCACAAGTGCCGGACCCTGCTTCAGCAAGTTGAAAGTGTCGTAAGAAATTCCGAGCATTTGTGCGAAATTCCATGCTCTTGACTCATTTCCGTACTTGTCGATCATTCCCCGGATGACACGAGAAATCCCAAGAAGGTAGGTATGGGCATCCTTCAGTTCCGAAACCTTGCCTCCGAGCGCTAGAAAAGAACGGACATTGCCATTCGCCATTCCATTCTGAAAGCTCGCCACATCCTGAGAAGATTTGAGTATCTGCTGATTCATCTCCTCGGCAGAACCGCCGACATTCTGCAATGCCAATCCCCATCCGCCGAGATTGTTGATTCCTTCTCCAGTGACTTCAGAGAGCCTTTCGAGTCCGGCTACAGAGGTAATGGTATCCCTAGCAAAATCGACCATTCCGCGACCACCCGCAAAGATTCCGACGATTGCCAAGGCTTCATTGCGGATTTTGGAGAAGGTTTGCGCAGCCTTTTTTCCTTGGAGTTCGAATTCCTTGGCCTGCTTGCGCTGTGCTTCGACGGCCTTCTTGTCGAGGGCTTGGCGCTCTTTGGAAATCTTGCGACCTTTTTCAGCGAATCCTTCCTGAGCCTTTCCAGACTCTTCCATGCCCTTCTTGAACTGGGAAGGATCGAGCCCAAGAGTCACCATCAAGGAATCAATGATTGTTGCCACGAGCCGCCCTCTTTTCCATATCAGCCTGATTCCGGCTGTCGATGTAAATTATTTCCAGCATGTCGTATGCGTCCTTCATGCCGTAAACCGTCTGCAATTCATTCAGTGTCGCCATCTTTCTAGAGACGAGCAGCCCGATTGAGGCCGGAACATTCGCATACGCCATCAGCTTCGAATCTTCGCCCCCTATCCCGAGGTCTAGAGGGCGTCTGGCTTTAGTGCTTCGACGTGAAGATCGAATACAGCCTTGCGCAATTGGATGCGGGTCAAGACCTCTTCAATGTCCTCATCAACCATTCTGCGGGTGACATTGGGTTTCTTGATATCAGGCACGGCTTTCACGCACTCTAAAAGATCATCAAGGATGGGTTTGCCAACCTGATAGGGAATCTTGCCGAGCGCCCCGATCCCCACTGATATCACCCCTGAAAATCCCATTTCTTCCAGATTTTCTGGGATGTCTGCACCGGCATTCATGAGGGCAAATACCACCTTCAATGCCCAGTCTTCTGCATCGGTTGCCGACATTTCTGTAATCTGGAATACCTTACCTTTATCCCGTCCCTGTGTAGCCGTGAAGGTTATCTCTCGCCTCATACGGGTACGCGGAGAATCTTGTTGAATGTGATCTCAAAACGTCTGGGCTGCATGACTTTCTTGGCCGACGACATGGGTGAGCCTTTGGTAAGGAATCCATTCGAAAAGGTGTACGCCATGCTGATACCGGGGATGCTGATGGTGGCGTTCAGGGATAAAACCTCTTTCTCGGCGTCCTGATACTGCATGATCGCATCGAGAATTTCATTCGATGCCGAATCAGCTTGCAGGGAGAATTCGAGGGGTACAGGATAAGGGGTATATCCGCCCGATAGATTGCCGTCCACGCCCATCATGGTTTCAGCCATTTCCACTTCGTTCGAAGCGAAAGCGTCATCAACTGCGAATCCTTGAATCTGGATTGGCGCATTGTAGAGCCCGACTGCGCCGAGCATGAATACCGCATTAGCGGAGGTCAAAGTTGCCATGATTGATCCTTATTGAATGACGATTGAGGACATGCTGATCTTCTGAACCGCACCGCCATCCATGTACCAGAAGTTGATCGGAGGCGTTCCGCGAGCCCCTCTTACTTGAGCGGTTGCCGGAAGAATCTGAAGGTAATAGCCAACACTAGAGAGCGTCTTGTCGATGGAGAGTCCGGCGGCATTGTTCACTTCGGCGGCTTGCAGCGCGGAAAGAGGAACTCCTGCGCGAATGGCCCCGAAATTCAATGCCTGGTCGATCGGATCGGCACAAGCGGCCCGAATCAACGCATATCCCGCCGCGTTGTAGGGAATGTCAGGGACGCCGATCAGCAATTCCATGAGTGCAAGCTGAAGCTGGCTGTTCAGGTAGATTTCATTGACCAACTCGTCCAGGAAGGAATAAGGTCCTGTCACCGAGCCGGGATAGAAGAAAGTGAATCCCTGATTTGCAGTCGCGTAAGCCCCGACGAAGTTATAGCCGTTCAACTCCAGATCGGCGGCAATCGTCTGGTTCGTGACGCTGACAGGAACGCCTGATTGATACTTGAAGGCGAAAGTGATGCGCCCATTCTTCTGGCTGAAGTTGATGGATGCCATGGTTCCGAGCACGAAAGCCGCAGTAATACCATTGGGGTCAATCGTTGCATCACAATAGACAGGGCATACGTCCGCATAGCCCGCGGTCAATATGGATGCCAGTGCGGTAGTGGTGTCCGGGTAAACCGTGGCGGCAACGTTGTTGTCCCACATGACATAGGTGAAGCGATGGTTCTGACCGCTTACCCATTGAGCAAAACCTTCCTTGTCAGTGGTAGTGGGGTTGAAGGCTGTCGTGAATCCACCCCAGTTCAATGTCTGAGTCGTGATCTGGGGCATGGCGGTAGCGGGAGTCATTCCGGCTGCGCCTTGGGATGTCACCGCTCCCAATGCTTGAGTCAGCAGCAGATCGGTTGCCAGCGTACCCGAGGCGTAGGTGATGGTTTCTGTTGCACCCGTTGCGGTCGTGGTGAACAGGAACGCCTGGCGAATCGCATCATAGGTCACACTGAAGGTCGGGGAAGTGAAACCGGCCTGGATCAGGGTGGCGGCTTCGCTGAAGCTCGTTGCGGCAGAAAGGTTGATCGACGAGGAAGTGAATACCGTTCCGGCAACCGTCAGGGAAATCGTTCCGCTGAAGGCTTGAAGCTGAGCGAGTGTCATTGAACCCGTGGAAGCGCCCCTCAAATATCCCGAAACAGGTGTGTCCGAGTATTGGCTGAAGAAGATATTTCCAGGGGTTTGCGTGCTGTTCTCGTAGCCGAGGAAATACTGTGAAGCGAGTAAATATTCGACGGAACTCAGGCCGAAGAATGCGCCGACTGCCGAAGCGGAAGGAAAAGGCATGACATCGCCAATCGGGACGGCTGAATTGTTGGTAAGAATGACGCCATTCAGGGCGAGAGCATTCCCCCCTGAGTTGATGACGCCGGGATTGATCTGAACAATCTGGCTTGCAGGAATGGTCATACTGGTCTCCGTTTAGGCTGGATAGGTGCGGTCTACGCTCACGATCTGATTGATCGCCAGCGCATTGGCTGTTTGTGTGGCGACTGTCACGACAGGATTGGCCTGCAGGACAAAATCGAACGTCCATCGCTCGATGTATTGATCCTCGCCGCTAATCAAGGGAAGCTGCGTGGCATCCGAGGCATACAGTGGAGAGATATCGAAACCCGAAGAGGCCAGGGATTCAAAGGCAATATCGTCTCGAAAGAGAGCGGCAATCGTATTCGCACGGTCACATGCGGAAGCGCCGTAGCAGTCCACCTGAATCGTGATTTCAAGCGGTCTGAGCACCGTCTCCGAGGTTGCGGAATAGGTATCCGTATTCGTTGACAATGGTCGGGATGACTTCGGGGAGAGCGCGATGAAATCCCCAAGAGGCATGGCAGTCCGATTCACCGGAAGCCGAATAACCTCGCACCCCACGAGAGTTAGAATGAATGCGCGCAACGCCGCGAAAACATCCGTCTCGAGGATGTTCGGGAAGTTGTCAGCCATATTAATTAACCTGGAGTCTGAGGGCTACGCATACCCAGTCCGGCCAACGCTCGAGAACCGCAGAAACCAGATAGGTATAATTTCCAATGGTGATCAGATCACCACCTTTTCCGAGGACGCGAAAGACGCCTTCGAAGTCTCCAGTCAGGTAGGCTTTTTGCGTGACCCCTTGAACATTCAGAGAGTCGAGTTTTTTTAGGTCTTGGCCCGTCAGGGCTTGAACCTGGGCCGTCGTGTTAAGGACCGAATAAGCGGGAACCTGTGTGCCGTCTAAATTCGTCGTATATCCAGAACTGACCTGAATTGATACCTGAGCAGGAGGATTGACCGCCCCTATGGCACTAGATACGATTCCATGAAGATTCACGACTTCAACCCCGAAATGTCCGGCCCTTGCATGTCCGTTCTTTCACCATCCACATCGTAGGAAACGGAATTCAGCATCACGCCCGTGTCAATCAACGGTTTGGCAAATCCTTTCGCGGCAATCGTCGCCGGAGATAGTTCGGGTTCATTCGTCTCAATGATTGAGGTCTGAAGATCGGAACCAATAACCTCTCCCATCAGTCCGAGAGCTGTTTCGCCATCGAACCGGGTAACGACGAGCGCATTCCCAAGATCCTTTCCCCATCCAGGGGATTTGGCTTTGACCATGTTCGAGAAGAACGGTCTGGCCGGAATGTTCGCTTCTGGAGCGCCGAAGTTCTGAATTGCAGCAACCATGGCAACATTCGTCCCATCAGGATATTTGGCCCCAGACATAAATCCGACGCTCAGCGTTTTTCCTTTTCCCGCATCGTCCGCAATTTTTTCGAGAGCCGCCTGAAGCTTTGCGCCCCCCGTGAATTCGATTAAGGCAGCGGCCATTGCTGAGGCTGAGTAACAGAAGATCCCGAAACATAGCGGAATGTCCGATAGGTGGCCGTTGCTTGCCAGCACGCCGCGCCATATCGGGTCTGCATCCACCATGCCTGAGAATTGACAACCGGTCCCATGTCGGCGTGAACCGACACGGAACCCTCGGAAGCCTGATCGATCCTTCCCACCAGCCCGGAAGGAGCTTGACCGTTCACGCCGCTATTGAGCGCTGCAATATGAGCCGTCGCCATGTTCAATACCTGATACAGAAATCCGCCCACCGATTGATCGGTAATAGGGCTCGATGGGGTATTGTTGATGTAAAGACCCGCCTCATTGAAATACGCTTGAAGCGTGGCTGTAGAGATAGATGAAAATTCCGGATAACGCGCAAGAAATCCGGAAGAATCAAAAGCGACAGCTTGGGTCATTATTTGTCAGTCGCCGGTTCGATCTTGTTGCCTTTTGGCTCAAGTTGTTCGAATCCATTCTTGTTTTTGGCCTTTTCCTTGGCCTCGGCACGAACATTCGCTTCTTTCGCGTGAGCAAAGATCAGCCCTTGCTTGACGGGCTCATAGTCCTTGTGTGCGCCCATCCATGCCTCGAAGAATTCAGCATCGACGCCATGCGTGATTCCATGCCCCCCGATTACTTCAGAGTGATTCGAACCGTGAAGCATCACGCGATGCTCGCCATGACGAATAATCAGGCCATTGGGAAGCTTGCAACCGACAGTTACTTGTGCCATTTGTTGATCTCCAGAAATGAAAAAAGCCCCGGTTAAGGGGCTTTTAAGTTGAAGTGAAATGCTTTACACGCCGAGCATCGAAGCGATGGCAACGGGACGACGAATGATCGCTCCCCATGTACCAGCCGTCTTTTTCTGCTTGAAGCTGGAGGCCGCGACGACGACAGGATGAGCGCGCATCTTCTCGTTGTATGCGCAGTATGCAGTCTTTTCGCCATCGATCTCTTCAACGATCAACTGAACCAGATTCCCGCCGGTCACGGCATATTGCGGAGCCGTTTCGATACGGATATTCGGAAAGTTCTTCTTGATCTGGTCATAGACGTTGACGTTGTAGAGGTTCGTCTTGGTCAGGTTCGCCTCGACTTCCGGGGTGGTTGCGAGAACCATCTTTTCTTCCCTGTCGATCAGACCTTGCGTCTGGAGAACGAGCTGTTCCCAGAGCGCCACCACGTCCGAATAGATGTCATTGGCAGTCTTGAGCGCCCATGTGTTACCCGTGGAGGGAGACGTATAGGGCAACGGAGTGATGGAAGCGGGAAGGCTAGGATCGTTCAGGAAGCCATAGTTTTCTAGGCCAGAAATGCCGAAGAAATAAGAGTTGTTCTGGAATTTCGACAGGATCAACGCTGAAGCAGTATTCAACTGTTGCGCCCAGTTGATCCGCGCTTCGCCCGCCCTTGCCAGTTCCAGCTCACCCCATTGAGTCATCGTCTGGTATAGGTAGGACTGACGATTCACCCAGTTCGCGTTCGCGCCCACTGATCCGTTTTCGTTGAAGTCTCCATAGCTGGAGGTTTCGCCGGTCGATTCCACGATGGGGAACATCGCGGTCTGAGTGGTCCAGTCGCCCTTGATCTGCTCGCCAAGGATCTTGACGGCTTTGTTCGGAGTAAACAGGACCTGAATCACATCAGGATCGAGGTAGTTTGTCAGGAATGAAGGAATGCCCCCGTTTGCCGTGGTCGTGAGGACGGGTTGCGCGTCCATCGCGACCGAATGATCCATTGCTAGTTCGTGAGGCTCCAGAAGCCCCTTCGCCATCGGGATAAATACCCCGTACTTGTTCAGTTCTGTGTGATTTATAGGTTTCATGGTGGCCTCTTAGTTCCAGGAAGTGATCTTGATGAGTTCGTTTGCGTTCGCTGCATTGGAGACATACCACTTGGTTTCCTCGTAGGAAGTAGTGGTTGCAGCCTGAGCAGAGAGGGTGCCGGGGCTGCTCGATAGATTGTAGGTGCCCGTGCCTCCCGTTCCGGTGCCAAGGGATACTACGGTTGTTCCGGCTGCAACGCCTGCACTCGTCACGTAGTCGCCGACCTTGATGGCTCCGGAAGTAACAGCCGTGACAGTCATGACATTCGTTGCGAAACTGGCAGTGCCAACAAAGGTGCTCGGGGGAGTTCCAGCGGCTCCAGTTGCAGCAGCACCGGTATTGTGGTCAGCAAAGACCTTCTGGCCTACCGTGGCAGCGGTAAGCGTTTTTACCCAGAAGTCGCCTTCCGAGAACAGCGTGACAGGGAACCCTGCATTGATCGTCAAGCTCGATTCCGAACCGAATGGAATCTGACCTTGCATTTCGTTTGCGATGAAACCGCGAGGAGCACCTGATCCGGCATTGGTCACGAGGGTATTGGTTGAATCGGTCCAGCCGAAGTTTCCGATGGTTGCGCCACCCGTACCGGCGACGAAAGCGCCCTGCCCCACCACAACCGAAGCGCGGGGATTGGCTGACGAGAAATCACCCGCCACAGCATAGGCAGGCATGATATTGACTGAAGTTTGGAAACCCATGATTAAGCCCTTTCAGGAAGATTGGATACGCCGATCCCCTTCCAGAACTCGGAAGAGGGGGCGCTGTCATTCGCAACAACCGGCTTTTTCGCCGAGTGCGCGGTAATGAGTGAGCGATAGGCGCTCGGATGAATGCCGGTAACATCGACGCCCATGGCATTCAGGGCGAACTTGTAGACGGCCTCGGCGGAATCCATGGCCGCGACTTCTCCGACGATGGGCCGCACATCCTTTTCAGCTTGCGCGATGGCTTGCATGCGCTTCACGGCAGCAGCTTCAGCATCGGTTCTGGCCTTTGCAATGGCTGCGTCCATAGCCTTCTTGTCTTCTTCGCGCTCTTTTTCGTCGCGCTCTTCGTTGGCGTTATGACCGCCTTCGGCCTCTTTCTTTTTGCGCTCTTCCTCGGACTCGTCATCCTCGGCCTTTTTCTTGGACTCTTCTTCTTCCTTGCGCTTCTTTTCTTCTTCCTCCTCATCATCTTCGACGGGATCGGCTTCATCCATTGCCAGCATCAGCTTTGCCGCTATTGTCTTGGGGTCGAGTTTGGGATCAAGGCTCCCAATCAAGCCTGCGGTCAGGGCCGCGAGTCTCTTCTGCTTCTTCATATCTGTCTCCATGGAAAAAGGAAATTCATCCGACACGACAACATCGGGGCCAGCGCGCCCCATTTCTACGAGCGCAACATGGTTTCCCACGATTTGCGTCATGATCCCGTCATAGGGGGTACCATCATCTGTTACCCCTGAAACCATGACGGGCAGGTAGCGGTACGAGCATGAAATCTCGCACTGCTCTTTCGATTCTATTCCGGCGATGGCGGCGGCATCCGTCACTACCAGTGAGTTTGTCAGATACGGATAGGTAAACTCCGCATCAGTCCCGGTACTCCCTACCGTCAATTCCTTCTGCGGGTCAGCCGCACTGACAGGAACATGCTTCGATAACAAAGGCAGGTTGTTGAATGTTGCTGCGCCCTTTTCGAGTTCTTCCGGTGCGCGGTAAAGCTGGTAAATTTTGTCCGGGTTCAGTCCGAGTTCTTGGTGTCCAGGGATCTCGCGCCCATAGTAAGGATTGACCGTCGCCTTGCTGATCCTGGATATGCTGACATGTAAAAAGCCATTCGCGTCAATGGAACGCATTGACCTGTCAAAAGCCAGTGAGTCTCCGGCGTATCCATTCGCATAAGCGGCTTCAGCCTGTTTCTCTGCATCCGCTCGATCACGGTAGCAAGTGCCATGATCCCCCCATTGCCAACCCTTCCCGCCGTCCGGCAACGTGCAAGATTTGATTGGCATGTCAGTTTCCTCGAAGTCCTGGAATGATAGGTATAGCGACACATCGACAATTGATCAGTTCGCCTGGAAAAATCCACTCGCCGTCGATATACGCCCCTTTGTCGAGGTCGTATACGAGTTTGTCTTTCCCGGCCTGTACATGGCCCGGTCTAGGATGTTTTCCTGCTGTGGAGTGCTTCCACATAGCCTGTTTGATACCGAGATCGATTTGACGGGTTCGGGTCAGCGAGGCAGTGGCTTTATTGTTCTGATCCCTCGATATCAGTTCCGCCCGGCGCTTGGTAATGCCGTAGCGCTTTCTCAGTTCATCGTGTAGGTATCCAAGATTGCGCCCGTTCTGTACTGAGCGCATCACAAGCCCCTGTACTTCTGAGAGGTGTTCCTGAGCAATCGACTTGATCAATCCCACGTTTTCCTCGACCACGGCAGAGAATGTGCTGTTCATTCCCTCTGTCATCTTGAATTCAACCGTCATGCCGGCTTCTTTCAGAACTCTATCCAGGGAGCCATCGGCATAATTCTTGGTCTTTTGACCGAACCATTCCGCCAGCTTGCGAGCCGAATCGTCGAAATTGGTCTGCCATTGTGTCGTGAGCTTGTTCAGTTGACCCTGAAGCTCGTCTACAGAACTTTCGTCATGCGCCATCTCCGCTTTGTACCGAGCGGTGAGCCAGTAAAAAATGCTCTCGTTCATCTCCGAAATCAGCCTCTTCAGCTTCTTCCGGTAAGCCGCCTCTATTCCTGCGTTGGGATGGACGGGCTTGAGAACTTCATTCGTCATTGATCTTGTCTTTGACCTGCAGCGTGTTTGTCCGGCTTTCCAATTCATCGTCATCTTCCGACGAGTCATCGAGTTCGTTGTATCCGCTGTCAGGATCGGCTGCGACACGGGCGCGTACCTCGTCAGGAGAGACAGCTCCGACAGACACCAGAACAGCGTCAGTCTCGGCATTCGTCTTGCGAACCGTTGCCTCTTCTACGGCATCCAGGCCGTACAGATTCTCGAAGGTGAAACCGATGGACTCATCAATATCGCCGAACTCTGAAAGTTGAATGACCTTGATCAGCCTCTCCAGGGGGGCTCTGAATACAGCTTCCTGAGCAGCCAGAATGGAATCATTATAAACGGCGATTTCGCTGTCGCTCGATGCGTTCAATCCGCTTGGCGTGATCCCTGTAAGAATCACCAGAGGGATATTCGAGACGCTGCTCATGTGCTCTTGGGATTGAGCTTGAAGTTCATCAAGTCCAGAAAGAGGGGTGTTGAACTGGAAGAACTCTTCGGAGTCCTTGTCCAGCATCATCAGCCCTCGGTTATCCCGAAGTGTATTAAACAATTGAGCGCGAGATACCATGTATGCATCGTCTGCGCCGGTCAGGGATGAGGAAAGGTTGGTCTTGATCCCCGATACCGAAAACGAATGCACCAGATCCGAAACCGAATCACGAGTCCTTAGCCAATTTGCTACATAAGGTTGCGCCAATTGCGACATACTCACCCCGCCGAAATTGTAGGAGGGCTTAAGGATGTCAGGCACTTCTCGGCTAATGAATGTCAGAAGGCGCGAATTATGGACGGTCTTGCCCATCACATACCATGACAGCGGTCTGTAGAAATTCCGCTTCAACGGGTCGTCGGCATTGTACCCTGATGGATAGGTCCACATGGGTTCAACCACGTTGAGGCCGATGAAACTGCCTTTCTTGATCTTTGCGGGGTCGATAACCAGCAAGGATTCAAGTTCAGTCGGGTCGTCTGACGCCAGATCGCCAGCGGGTTTTTTCAGATCGATGTAGAGCTGCCCTCTGCCGAACCATGCATCAAGTCTCGCTGCCTGCCTGAATCGATCCTGAATGTGGAATTTCTTGAGCGCTGCTTCAAGCTGCTGCACTCTGTCCGATGAGCCCTCATCCTGAGAATGAAGTTTGATCCACTTGCGGGTCATATCACGAGCAACAGTCTCTCCGAACTTACGATACTCGGCAAGTTGCGCGAGCATGGCAAGATACTGATACCCGGGGAAGTAATTCGCCATGTACTGCTGATTGACGTAATCGTAAGGCGTGCTGTCTTGGGCCAGCGCCTCTTTTTTCTTCTGCTCCGGAATGACGCCGGGAGGGGGAATGTACGGCTCGAACTCTCTCACGGAAGGAACGGCGGATCTCGCGTGCTCAATCGTGCTCAGCGCAACTTTAGGCGACGGCCTGGATTGCTGAGGCGCTGATTTTTTATGAAAGAGTTTGAACATTGTTTCCTAGCGTCTGCCGGCCAGCGCCAGCAATTGATGATTGATCTTTCCGGGTTGAATGCCGGGAGCAAATGCCATAACGAAAGCATCGGCAAGATTCGGGCTTGAAATATCGCGTTTATCAAGATCCTTCTTGGATTCGACTTTCACACGTCCATTTGCATCGTAGTCGCGCATCGGGGTAGACAATTCGGTTACGAGTTGCTCGAGATAGGGCAAATCGCTTGATATGCTCACAATCTCATCAGGCCCGAACTGATGACCGTGCATCACGGCGTTATAAGTATTTCGGAATCGGTCAGCCAGTAACCACCAAGCCTGCGCTTTGATGTTCGAAAACTGATCCTTGTTCTTGGTCGTGCCAGCGTAAATTGCATCAGGTCGGAATACCGCGCCACCAGCATTAAATTTCGAATGCTCTATTCTGAATCCCAGGGTGGAATTCAGATCATTGAACTTTGCGCCTGCCGAAGCTCCAACCCCAATCGAGTCATAGGTAATCGAGGCTTCCCTTTCCCTAGCTGCATGATAGGTTCGGGTGCATGATTTCAGAAGTTCATCTTCTGATGCTTTCCACTGGTCAGCCCATGACACATGGAATCCGTGGGCATAAATTGATGCGCACTTGTCCATTCCAGAGTCGGCAATATCGAAGCCGATTCGCTTTCTTCCGGCAACCTCAATCCCCAGCTTCTTGTAAGCATCAATCGCAGCCATGATCCATGACCGCCGAATAATGACCGCATCATCATTCTCGAACGGTACGCCGAGATAGACGTGCTCATATTCGTCGTAGTCGCTCTTCTTGAGATCATTAATGACCTTGAGAGCCGTCTGCGACAAGAAAGGATTCTCGTCGTAGTTGATCTTCCGAACGATGGTATCGGGCGGAGGCGATACGACAAACTTCTGGTATACGAAATCCGTAGCGAATCGCGGATTGAAGATCAGCCAGTGCTCGGAACCTTCGGCCCTGAGCGTGGGTTCGATTATTCTCCACTCCGCTTGAGTCATGAGGTGGCATTCTTCGCCCCAGTGAACGTCTACGCCTTCCGTTCCCTTGATCTCGTCGATGTTCCTGGCGCGTCCGTAGAACAGGAAGTCACTCCCAGTTTCGGGGCACTCAATCCGATTGTTGTAGATGGCGAATCGCTTGAGTAAACCGAATCGCTCGATCTGGATCTTCAGCAGCGAATAGACCGAATCATCAATTTTGTTCTGAAACTGCCGTGTGGCCATGAAGCGTGTGCGCTTCCACTGAGCGATGGCAATTGCCACGCCTGCCGCATCCCAGCTCTTCGAACTCGCTCGCCCCCCGAATAAAACCCTGTTCCGCGCAAACCTTGTCCAGAAATCACGAAGGTTGGGATTTAGAGAGGGGTTTTCCATAGAACTCGTCGAGCGTGCGCGGCTTTTCCTTTTGCTCGGCTTGGTTGATCTGTATAACCGTTTCCCTGTTTGCGTTGAGGAGGCTCAACCCGATTTGGCTCGACTTGTTTGCAATATCAGTCAGCCCGGCAATCCCCTTCAGCACTTCAATGCTTTCCATTGGGCGCGCATCGTCTATCTTTTCGGCCTCGACATTCGCCAGCATTGAAAGCCTGTGCGCAGTCATCATTCCGAACTCGGCAGCCCCTGCAGCGTGCTCACTGATTGATCTAAGCTTTGCGGTAAGGTTCACAACTTCGATTTGTGAACTTACCGGAAGATTGCGAAAATTATTCTCAACGGCAACAATTTGATTTGCTACCGTTTTTATTTGGTTCACCACTGAACCAAAGCGTTTTTTTATGGCGTTGTAAGTTACGCCGAATTCTTTCGAAAGATTCCATGCATCCTCTCCGTCAAGCAATCTGGTTTTGATTGACTCCCATTGCTTGTCGGTAAGTTTGGATGGTCTGCCCATTTGAAGTAATGATTGAGGTTTACCCGATTCCGGCTATTCCTTGGGAGGAACATCGGGTTGCGGTCGGAGGGGTAACATGAACAACGCGAGTCGGAAATGAAAAAACCCCGCGCAGTTTCCTGGGCGAGGCTTTGACGTGTATCGATATTTCGTATTTTTGGCACAATTTGTGCCAATGTCAAGAATTATTTTTCAATCATCCCCACATACCCCTTGCTCGGCCAGCATGTCATAGAGCTGATTCAGCCCCTTCGTTTCAAGCTTTCCGATGCGCTCCTTGATGTCACGAATCTGCCGATGCAGCGTTCGAAGTGCGATTCCATGATCTTCGGAGACACGCTTCGCATCCCATTTCTTTCGGCATACCGCCCGCTCGATCATGGCATGCCGCACGAGCCTTGGATAACCCTCGAGGCCCATGGCCCAGGAAAGCGCATCGACCGCCTCTAGCCATTCATCGGATGGCGCGAGCTGTCCGCAGCATGAGCAGGTGTGGCGAACATCCCCGAAACGTATCAACAGCACCAGGCGTTGATGCTTATCGAGCTTTTCGAACTCAGAAAGGATCATCCCGGCCTGCGCAGCCCCATCGAGCCCTGACAGCCCCTTTCCATTCCCGAGGCTCGCGCCCCCCAGCATCTTACCCATCGGCGTTTTCGGCGACTGCTGGCCAGCATAGTGAAACGCGAAGATCAGCGCAGCGTGCGATGATTTGAACAGCGGCGTGTCCTGGTATTCCATTCAACCCCCCTCAAGGTAACATGAATTTATCGCGGCAAGCGCCACATGCGCCTCCCACAAGCCGGGAAAACCACTCTCCGCAAAAGTCGCATTCTCCAGGAACCCCTTCCGGGATGGGTTTTCTGGCCTCGGCGATGCCGCGCTCCAAATCGGCCTGCGCTTTTTCGTTTGCGATGTCGATATCGTCTGCCATCAGGAAATCTCCTCGATTTCGACCTTGGCCCTGAATCGGTGAAGCATCGCCGTTTCCCAGACCTCGATGGTTTCGCCTGAATTCTTTGCCGCAATGTCGCGTGCAGCGGCTACCGCTTCTTCGAGCGACGGGTAATCGTCGTGGCCCATGACGTAGAATTTCTTCGGCTTGTGCGCTCCTGGATAGTCTGGCGCAGGTTCTGGCGTATGTTTGATCTCCGGTATCACCGGCGGAATGTCTTTTGGCTCGGGTGCAGCTTCTGCAATCCGCTTTACTTCCTGTTTTTCGACTGGCTTCGAGGACAGATTCAGCGTTTCCGCTGTTTTTGATGTCGCTGCCGCGTCCTTATCCGTCGAGAAGTACCCATAAATATGCTTCGGAGCGTTCTTCCGGGTTGCGGTATTTGGGATCTTCTTGCGATCAACTCCTTGGTTCTTATTCACCATCCCGTACAGCATTACGCCAAGCGAAGCGGAATTCTCATGTCCGATTCCCTCGCCAATCTGCTGAACGGTGACGGGATCGTCTTGCGTCCTGAGAAATTCCCGAATTTTGTGCTCAATGTTCACCTTTTTTTCCTCCCGTAAAGTTTTTCACCTATGCGCTGCAATTCTTGCCTGTCCGTCCAGTCCAGCCTATCGTCGTCAAGTGGGACAACGAGGATGCCGTCCAGGTGATAGCCGTCGCGCTTGATTTTCTCGGTGTCCATCCCCGAAGGAATGAGCCTTGCAATGGGGCTGCGGAAATTCACGCCGCATTCCCCCACAAATCAGGCTGCAGCTGCTCGCGCTCGATCTTCGAAACGGTCACAACCGCGCAGGCCTCCCCGATTGGCTCCATTCGTTGCGCCGAGAGCTTCCACACCTGGTTGTCATCGTGATAGGCGATTCCCTTGAGCGCATCGATCGTGACCTTCAGCGCGTTGTCCAGATCGATCGAGCGCACCGTGTCATCCCATCCCTCGCCGAGTTTTCGCATGCGCCTTGCGGCATCCTGGGGAAGCGCCGGGAACAGCTTCACCTCGACCAGGACGCGACCGCTGAAACAATCCCGCATCCCGGACATGATCGCGATCTCCTGCACCTGGCGCTTGTAGAGCTTCGCTTCGTCGGACAGCACCACGATTGCGCGCCTGTGTCCCTTTGGAACGAATGAACGCCAGTAGCGATTCGCGGATACCGGCCATGGCAGTTTGAGTTCGATCATTTCAACAACCTCCCTATCGTGACCGCCAGGGCGTCCAGTTCATCCATTTTCTTGATGCGCCACATGGCTTTCTCTCCGTGGATTCCATTGTGCTGATCCTGATGGCAGGATTTACACAAGGCAACGACCAGAAAAGCGTGCTTCTGGCGAACATGATGAGCATCACTTGGCGCTGGAGCATCGCATACCGAGCAAGGAAGTTCCTTGACTCGCGCCAAATGAACGCGCTGGGATTTGGTGTAATGCTGATTCATCGCGAGTACGCTTGGCTGTAATGATTGAAGGGGATTCTGATTTCCTCATGGAAGATTCGGGCCGCTGCCGGGTTGTGGTCGAGTTGCACGCGAGAATCGATCTTGCAAATGGCCAGAATCGCGTGTCGGCAGAAATCTTCCGGCTTATCGAATTCATCCGGGTGAACGTCCCCTAGCCAATCCCGATAGACGCGCTGGATGAAATCGAAAAACAGAGGATCATTGCAAAACATTCCGGCCAGCTTCGCCAGAGCCATTCCTTTCGGCTTTTCTTCTGGCTGCTGTTCGAAATCAGGCTTCAATGGAGCCAGGGCAACAGGCATATCGATTTGGCCGAATATCTCGAAAAACTGCTGCCGGAATGATGGGTCGATGTCGATCTGAACCCTAATCGTCCCGTCCACAAGCTCTTTCATGCTGCGACGTGTTCCAGCTATTACGTCAGCCATGCGCTCTATCCCATTCGTTGATCGTTTTCATGCTCGCCTTGGCAATGTCCACGTTCCGTGCCGTGTCCAGATATTCCAGCATCACCGACAAAGCCGCCCGGATCGTCGCTTCATCGAGTTTCGACAAGTGCCACTTGCCATCCACTTTGCGCATGTTGTCGAAGATTCTGACGATGCTTTGCGCTTGCCGATGAGCTGGCGAATCGACTGGAGCGAGCCGAAGCATGAATTGCGCATGGGCACCGATCTCGGCCAGGTTGTCCTCGGTGTAGGTCCCATAATTCAGGCTGATCAGAGCACCAAGAACGCCTCCCTCAAGCAATACGCGGTTTCGTGAAATCGGGTTCACAACGAGCTTCGTGCGGTATTTCTTCGAGCGCTTTTTCATCTCATCGCCTCCAAAATTTCTGATGATCTGGCAATATTCAAAAGCAAATCTCGAAACTCGGGCGGCGTGTGAATTCTCGGGGTGCTATTTGTGCCGCCTCCTTTAAACGCCAATTCTCCGGCCCGCTGGCATTTCTTAAGCCCGTATTTGTCAATCGCCCACTGCGGAAATACAGGATCGCCTTTCCCCCACCGAAGATCAGGCAAATCAACACCAACGGCGTAAAGCAGCGTTGGTTTGCGGGCATAGTGTCCATATCGCTTTTGCTCGACACAGCAAGTCCAGCCGAAATCGTCAGCCTTTATCCATCCGCCAGAGCGTGGCGGAACGGAAATCCCAAAATGCAACCATGCATGGCTACCCCAAGGGTGTTCCAGTACTCCCCCAAACTTCCGCACGCTATCCAAGGCAGCAGCAAAGCATCCGCCGTCATCGCCTTTTTTCTTACGCTCGCCGGTTCTCGCAATCCATAGCGGTTGCCCGGCCCAAAACTTTCCCCATCTCTGACAGGGCGGGTGCGCAACAATCGGATGAGGTCCAGCGTATTTCCTGGCGTCCCGCGCTTCGTCCCACGGATCAACACCTTCTATGCCAAAGTATACGCCATTGGTTTCAACATAAAGCGCAGCGATCATTCCTGTTCTTTGCATCTCATCGCCTCCAAAATTTCATTTCGATCAGTCCCCCCATTCCGGGCAATTATTTCTAACATCATCGCAGCCAAGTCTTTACGAGGCCTCGTAGATTCCACCAGGCGGACGCAGCATTGCAGGCAATGGATGTTGAATCGTCCAGAGGGTTCCGAGTGCGGAAAGATGCAGTTCAAATCTCGCTCCCCTTGTTCTCGGATGCCTGATACCTGGACACGTCCTCCCGCGCTTTCTTCTCCGCAACAGAACGAGGCATCATGCCGTCATATTCCCGGATGGCGGCTCTTTCCTCGAAATCCTCCCTGCAAACGCACAATTCCTGTCTGGTGCAGGTTTCAGGGGTGCGGCCAGCATAGATAGCGCAGAGGGTCATTTGTATAGCCTCACGATACGACCATGGGACCACATGGAAGCGGTCACGCCCAAAGCTCCTCCCAACCCCATCAGCAGCCATGATCCGCCATGGGCTACGCCTGAAATCATTGAGTATTGAGCAAAGGCAATCAGCATCGAGGTGATCCCGGCCAGAACGTAATGCTTGCCGGTCACATTCTGCTGCTGGAAGCCAAGAAGAAAGACCGTTGCGAAAGTGGAAAGAAAAAGGTTCATGCTGCTTCACCTTCTTCGAATCCAAACAAATCCATCGTTCTTTTTTTCGCTGCATGAAGGTTCAATATTGCCTGCTCGTAATAGGAACGCTTCAATTCTGATCCTATGAACCTGCGCCCCTTTTGTAATGCAACATAACCCTCCGATCCGATTCCGGTGAAAGGGCTTGAGACAAGATCCCCCGGAGCGGTCCAAAGATCCATAGCTCGCTCAATTACCTCGAGCTGCAAAGGGCAGATGTGGCGCTCGTCGTCCGATTCCCTTGCGCCGTCTTTATTGAGGGTTTTTGATGGGTTAATGTCAAACCAAACAGGGGATGCGTATCGTTGCCACATATCCACAGGGAATTCATCATGGGTATGGATAATAGGCTTTTCATTTAGTCCATCCTTGCGCATGGTCACCAGATAATCAGGGATTCCATGCCTGCTCATGCTGGAATCCTTGCGAATGGTCTTGTGAAGCAGCCCGAGTGCCTTTGTGCGCTGCATCGCAGTTACAGGATCTTTCCAGATACATACTTCTGAGTGATAAATCCACCCGGCATCGACAAACATGCGAATCAGCTCACCACGAAAGTCTCTGATACCGATGAATCCGTCATTCTGCTTTGAAGTCGGAAGGTTCATGCAATGGAAGCTCAGGAGACGCCCTGAAGCGGTAACTCGAAAAAGCTCTTTCACCAGAAACCTGAATTGCTCGTAAAACTCCCCGTGATCCTTGCAATTACCCATATCCCTGTCGGAATTTGAATATGTGTACAGGCTGGCAAACGGCGGACTGAATATCGTGTAATCAATCGAGTTGTCTGGAATTTCACGATACATGTCAACGCAATCAGAAAGGTGAAGCTCAAAACCACATCCTTTTGTGACTTCTCGCTTGTAGTCGGCCTTTTCTTGAAAAGCCCCCCGAATTTCTTTCTGCATCGTCTCTTTCATGAAATTCACCATCTCCTTTTGCATGATTTCGTGCTGCGACCATTTGTGCATGATGTTTGCGTAAACCGGACCTTCGGCTTCGGAATGAATCACCCATACATCAACAGGCTTAGTCTGACCAAAGCGATGAAATCGCTTGATGGCCTGATAAAAGGACTCGAAAGAATCATTGATCGATGCAAATATGGTCTTGTTGCAATGTTGCCAGTTCAGACCAAACCCAGTTATCGAGGTCTTGCTGATAAGTTTTTTGAATTTTCCATGCGAGAATCCGTGAATTGCAGCCTCTTTGCTATCCACGGAATCGCTGCCGACAATGGCGGTCGATCCATTGATTGATGATTCTAGGAGATCGTTTTCTTCGTTCAGAAGACACCATGTAACGATTGGCTCATCAAAAGAATTTGCCAGCTTTGCGGCCTCTTCGATTCTCCTGTCCAGCGATTCGCGCCTGGCTTTGTTACGACCGAGAAGGCCATCCGATACCGCAGGGAATAGCTCGCCGTCAGAAGCTTCGCTCGGAACTATAATCGTATGGATATTGAGCGGGGGCAGCTTGTGCCTAGTGGAATCAAATCCAAGGTCAGAAGGATCTCTGAAGCAAACCGCCCAAGTAGCCATCCATTCCCAGAACTTCGCTTTGCCGTGGCCCTTCAATCTCCATTTCGATGTTTCACCTCCGTCATGGGTAAAGAACATGGCCAGCATTTCAGTCATCGACATAATCCCGAGAAATTCAGCATGGTTTCCGAGTTCCATGTGATCGTTGGGTGATGGAGTAGCGGTACAGGCCAATCGGTACGGAGTACCTGAGGCCATATCGATAATCTGATTCCTGGTCTTGCCATTTTGTGATTTGATGATGCTGGATTCATCCAGGACGATCCCCGCGAATTTGGAAATGTCAAAATGCTCAAGCATCTCGTAATTCGTGATCGTGATTTGATGTTTTATCTGCTCCGGTTTCCTTGCATAGCCGATCTTGATCTCTTGCAAAGATTCCGCCATTGCCACGGTCTGCTGAGCGACAGCCAGTGGGGCGGCAATGATCACCTGTCCTTCAGTAAAATCTGCAACATGACGCGCCCATTCGGTTTGCATCACGGTTTTTCCATTTCCTGTATCGGCGAATATCGCGCCCCGGCCCCTCTTGAGCGCCCATTTAACGACAGCTTTCTGATAATCCATCAGGGCTGTATGAATTGCTGATGGATCAACCTCAAAACCAGATCGAACATCAGCAAATTGCTTACGCTTGAGAAACTCGAGGTAATCGTCTATCATTTTTTCCATCTTCAGCTCCTATCTAGTTGAGGATCACGCCCCGAATCGTCCATGATTGCGGGGCAATTCATTTCAAAACCACCATCACTACCACTACCGCACCCATGATGCAGAGGAGGTCAAAGATCAATGCAGCTCCGGTCATGCTGCTTTGCTCCTGAAGCTTTCCCATGTGAACGCGATGCTTTCCCCACCATCCTCGCGCAGCCGGTCATAGACGCGCTCGCCGAGGTAAGGGATGATCTCCTTGAGAGTGAGGTTTGAAATCAGGATCACGGGCTTCTGGCGTTCATAGCGTTCGTTGAGAACATCGAAAAGCAGATTTTTTTCCGTCTCGCTTCCGAACTGGATTCCGATCTCGTCAAGGACCAGCAAGTCCGGTCTCACGAAAACCTTGATCGCTTCCGTCTCGGTTTCCTCGGAGCTTGAATTCCACGTTCCCTTGATGCGTCGTAGCATCTTCATCACGGTCGTAAACAGTGCCGTGCAATGATGCTCCTCCATGATCCTCTGGCAGATTCCGATTGAAAGATGAGTTTTCCCGGTCCCGGGAAGCCCGAGGAAGATGAGGCTTTTACCTGAGTTTTCCAGAAAGCCATCTGCGTACCGATTGCAGATTTCAAGGGCTCGCTCCTGCTCCCTGGACATGGCCTTGAAGTTTTCCAGGCGACGGCTGGTGAAGCGCTCAGGAATACACGCATCGCCAAGCTTTGCCCTCCATCTGCGCTGAGCTTCAACGCGATCCATGTCGGCTTTTTCCCGCGTTTTAGCTTCCTGCTCGATCTCGGTGCATTTCGGGCATTTCGAGAAAATCGACCGGAAGACGTGACGGCTCTCGAATTCGCCGTGCTGTTCGCATTTCTCGATCCTGCTCGGCAGCCGCAAGAACTCTTCTCCGATCAATTTCGTTTCGCTCATAGCGCACCCCCTTCGCCGTAGTCACGTTTCTGAAAATTTTCAGGTTTCGGGCCTTTCTGCGACCCGGACGGAATAACTCTCGATTCGGCGCGTCTGTTCCGCACCATCCCGAGGACGTAGCTGAAACTAGCCTTCCCCCTTGCCGCTGCCTCTCGTGCTGAATCAGCGAACTCCTGTTCCGTAGACCCCGCTTCGATCAGGGCAAGCAAGTCTGGGTGAGATGGGTTGACGGACGCAGGATTGATTCCTGAGTCGATCATGGCCTTGCAAGCGAGGCCGGCAGGAGACGGACTGCCCTCTCGCGTTACCGGGAAATCGTCTCTAGTTATCTCAGGTGTATCTTTAGGAGATTGGTGTCTGGTGTCTGGTGTCTGGTGAGCTTTTTGTTGGGTTTCATTTTCGGAACCAATAAATAACCCACTGGGTTTTTGTTGGGTTTCATTTTCGGAACCAATAAATAACCCACTGGGTTTTTGTTGGGTTTCATTTTCAGAGCCAATGTTGCTCTTTTTTGGCCTTCCGCCTCTCTTTCCGTTTTCCTTTGCGGCATAAATTTTGACATTCGCTTTAGCTATTTCTTCCTCGGCGCGAATGTTGATCCATATTCCGTCGATAAGCTTAAAGTACTCCTTCAGAACAATATCTACAGCCGCCTTCTCCTCTTTGGTTCTGGCGCGGGCGATGCGGTGAACCTGGTCTGCTGGAATGCCGGTCTCCGTGCTGTAATAACGGTCGAGAAGAAGGCCGTAAGCTCCGTGCTCGATCATGGTCAGATGCGCCGTGTCTTTCGAGTAGTCACCGAGGTGACGTTCGTAATAATTCACGATAAACCTTTCATTGACCACCTGACCTGCAATGTCGCGGGTTTTTTCATTTCACCTGTCTCAAGTCCACTCGCGTCTGCACCCTTTCCAGAGTTTGGATAGCTGCAGCAAGAGTCTTGCTGGATTGTTCGATCACCGCTGTGAGACGATCCACTTCTTCGGCGCGGGTGATGGGCTTCACTTCGTAACCGGCGTCCAGGCAAAACCATTGGATTCCGGCATGAAATCCGATTTCCTTGCGCTTCTGACCAGAAATCTTCAGGAAAGGGGTTTCAAATAGCTGGGGCTGGATCATGCCACCCTCTTCTCTTCGAAAAGTTCTGGTCTGAGTGCTTTAAAATAAAGCATTCGGGCTTTTGGAATGGAATTATCATCTATCCATTGGTAGACGGCTTGTGGAGTGATTTCACAAAGACTGGCAACCTTTGGGGCACCCCCCAGCCTATCTATAAGATTTTTGGTTTCGTTTTCCATGAGACAAATTAAAGCATGATTTATTTTTTTTGTAAAGAGTGCTTGATATAAATAAAGCAAGTATGCTTTAATTCAACCATACATCAGCGAAATGGGAGAAAGAAATGGCAACGCAGGAGGAAATTGAAACCATCGAAATCAATGGCAAAAAATTCGTTGCTTTGGATTCCCTGCAAGACAAGGCTGAATCAGTCGATGGGATGAAGTATTGCATCATCCGTACTCAATCGGCTGGGGTCTTTGCCGGATATGTACAATCCAGAACTGGGCAAGAAGTCGTGATCCGCAGGGCTCGCCGTCTCTGGTATTGGTCCGGCGCGGCAAGCCTTTCTCAGCTCGCGGTAGATGGAACCAAGAAACCTGGGGAATGTAAATTTCCAGCGGAAGTCGATCGCATCGAAGTGATGCAGGCAATTGAAATTCTGGATGTCACCAAAAAGGCGCAAGATTCCATTGCGAGCGTGAAAGTATGGCAACAATAACTGGCTCCGGCTCCGGCAACGGATCCGGCTCCGGCAACGGCTAAATGATCGACGCGCTCACTCGGCGTATAAGGTGATGACGGAAACGAAAGGGAATTGAGGCTGACCGCCAAGAACAGAAAAGGTCCGCGAAAAGTCCGGCGTTACGGAACGGTGAGCCTCTTTGTGTGCCTAGCGCAGCGGAGGGAGAAAAAGACCAAGCGCATCGCAAGCGCCGATCTGGTGGAAGGCCAGAGCCAAGAAGCAAGTGAATCGCGAGGTCCATATCAGTCTTCCATACTGATCGACCGGGAGATAAGGTTCACTTGACTTGTTGGTGAATTCTCAGCGTCCGGTCGAGGGCAGAGATGTTTTCGTAAGTCCCGGAGCCAGAGCCTGTATCGGCAGGCAAAGCGTGGAGAAGCGGCGAGCGCTAGTCGCATAAAGGCCGCAAAAACGCCCGATAGGTCGGGCCGGTTCGGCAGACGTAAGCCGGGACTGTGGTGTTCCTCAAATCCACTCGCAGGCTCGGAGGCGGCGTTTATAGACCGGCACAATTTCAAGGAGATCGTCATGCCAGAAGCTGAAGTCGTAGGTCAAATCACACCTACATCCTTTTCCGTATTGCCCGTGCTCAACGAGGGCGAAATTTTCCTCGGGGTTTACAGCGGTCCAGACGGCGAAATCGTTCGCGTCATCCTTCTGCCTGAAGAGAAAGCGCCTTCCAGCTGGAAGTCTGCCATGAAGTGGGCGAAAGACGTTGGAGGCGATCTTCCCAACAGGATCGAACAGTCGTTGCTGTTTGCATACCTGCGGGATCAATTCAAGCGAGACTGGTACTGGTCGAACCAGATCCATGAGTCCAATGACAGCTACGCCTGGTACCAGAGTTTCAGCTATGGCAATCAGGATTTCAGCCTCACCAGCAGCAAGCTGCGCGCCCGGGCCGTCCGCAGATTAACCATTTAATCATTCATCAATTTCACGGGCGTTAACATGAAAACAGGCTTGATTCTAGCTGGGTGCTGGATTTTCGTTTCAGTCGCGGTAGCTGCGATCCTAATGGCTTTTGTCGAGGGAGATGAAGAATGAGCAAATATGACCGTTTCGAGAGAGTTATCTTCCACGAGGAGGACGCGCGCCCCCTGTTGCTATGGCACAAAATCGCCATCGGGCTGCTGCTTGTCGTGGTCGCGCTGTTCTGGCTGACCCCGGAAGCGCCGGCGAAGGCAGAGGAGCACCCTGCGGCTGCTATTCACCCGATCCACTGCGCCCACATTCACCGCCGCATCTGTGGCCTGGAAGATTGCAGGGTGGTCGAAATTCACCGTCTCTGCTGGAGGTCGGAATGAGCAAAACCACCATCTCAGCCGTCGCCCACCTTTGCAATGCCATGAGCGTTGCTCACGAAAAGAACGAGAAGCGCCTTTCTGTTCTTGTCCCCCGGCTTCGGGCGGCCATGACCGCCAAAGCGAAGCTCGAATCCGACATCGAATCGATGACGCAGGAATACCACGCCCTGGCGGCTGAGCAGCGCTTCATCGAAATGCAGTTGGGAAAAAAGACAGAAGCGCCCCTTTATTCAATCAACGGAGGAAAAGCATGAACGCACCCATGAACTCAACGCTTGATCGCCAGAAATACATCGGAGGATCCGACGTTGCGGCAATTCTCGGCATTTCCCCATGGCGCACCCCACTGGATGTGTATCTCGATAAGGTGGTGGAGAGACGGGAGATTACGGATCCTGATCGGATCAAGATTCTGAATCGCGGAAAGCGCATGGAGCCGTATGTGATCGATCTCCTCGCCGAAGAAACCGGCCTCGATATAGTCGCGCGAGGAAACCGATACATTGATCCAGAACTGAACTTCATTGCAGCCGAGATCGACGCCGAGGCCTCGACTGGGGAGAACATCGAGATCAAGACTGTCAGCCCATTCAAGGCCAAGGAATGGGGGGAAGTGAAGACCGACGAGATCCCATTGCACTATGCTGCCCAGGCGATGCATGGCCTGATGGTGCGCGGCGCAGATGTCTGCATCTTCGGAGTGTTGATCGGCGCTGACGATTTCAGGACTTATCACATCGAGCGTGACGAAATCACCATCAATGCTATCCGCGAAAAGGAAGTCGAATTCTGGGAGCGCGTTCAGCTTCTGAATCCTCCAGAACCCTCGAATGTGGAAGACATCAAGCGCCTTTACGGAAAGGACGCGGGTACTGCCATCGAAGCGACATCCGATATCCAAGCCGATGTGCTCGCGCTTCGCTCTCTCAAAGAAGAAGCGAAGCAGCTGGGTGCGCTCATCGATGCCAGGGAAGATCGCATCAAGCTCTTTATGGCTGATGCGGCGATCCTGACCATGAATGGAATGCCTGTGGCAACGTGGAAATCAGGCACCCAGAGCAGATTCGATTCGAAGGCTTTCGAAGCTGCGCACCCCGATCTTGCCTCTCAATTCCGCAAGACCATCGAAACCCGGACTTTCCGGATCAAATAAGGAGTATCACACCATGTCCAGCACGAACGCCCTTCGCTCTGTCGCTACAGGCGATCAGAAAAACCCGGTAACTGCATTCAGAGGCTTTCTCGAAAAGCAGAAAACTCAGCTCGCAGCCGCCCTTCCCAAACATGTCAGCCCCGATCGCATGATCAGGCTTGCCACGACTGAATTCGCCAAGAATCAGCTGCTGCAGAAGTGTACGCCTGTATCGATCTTCGGTGCCATCATCCAGTCGTCCCAGCTTGGCCTCGAGATCGGAGTGCTTGGGCAGGCCTACCTGGTGCCCTACAAGAACAACAAGACGAACAGCTACGAAGCCCAGTTCATCCCTGGGTATAAAGGGCTTATTGCGCTGGCCAGGCGCTCCGGTGAAGTGACCAGCATCGAGACTCACATCGTTTACGAGAACGACGAATTCGAACTCAATCTCGGCATCGATTCCCAAGTCAAGCATGTTCCCTATCTGGACGGCGAACGCGGGGCATCGCGCCTGGTGTATGGCGTGGCCAAGTTCAAGGATGGTGGTTACCACTTCGAATGGATGAGCATTGCCGACGTCAACAAGATCCGCGCACGCTCGAAGGCTCGTGATAATGGCCCATGGGTGACGGATTACGAACAGATGGTCAGGAAGACATTGATCCGTCGCATGTCGAACTATCTTCCCATGTCCATCGAGCTGCAGAACGCAATCCAGATCAGTGACGCGGCCGACGAAGGCAAGCGCGCGTCCCTGGACGGTGATTTCGTGATCGTTGATGAGGGCGAAGAGGAGCATTCCGCCGGGTCAACGTCTGAAGAAGCCGGACCAGACGAGTTCGTGGAGATCCGCAAAGCCATTGCTGCGTGCGTCACAGAGATCGAGTTGATCAAGCTGATGAACGAGCTCAGTCCAAAGACAAAGAAAGCTCTCAACGAAGATCTGCGCGCAAAGCAGGTTCAACTCAAGTCCGAAAGTTCCTCGGAAGGGGTCACCTATGCGGCTGTCGCAGAAAAGCTCAACAGCGCCACAGATGCAGATCTGCTCGATGCTGCTGCAGACCTCATCAAGGAAGTACAGAACGAAGCGCAGCGCGAAGAGCTCGCTTCCCTCTACCAATCGCTGCGCGCCAACTTCGTCGAATAAGGGGGGTTCATGGCACTCGAACTAGACAACGCCGTCGCCAGTATCAAGCACCTGAACATCAGGAAGGAAGGTCCGGAAGATAATAAAGTGCTTGCCGTGGATATGAAGCTGGAGATCACGGCGGCGGCTTCTGATGTTCTTTTCTATTTCGATCCTGCGCTGCGCCACTTCCTTTTCAACGATGAAATCAACCAGGTGCGCTTCAAGAGTATGGGCGCGATCGATTGGGGTGGCGAGATGCTGAACATGGAAATGGAGATTCACGGACTCGAATTCAGGAACGTGAAGATGTCGAAATTCGCGATCCTGCCAAAGGTGGAGAAGGATGAGCAGTACGTCATCCTCACCCTTTCGGCAACCTTCCAACCCGATGGCCGCGACGTCGCCCTTCTTGCCGAAAGGGTCCAGGAGACAGGGCAGATCATCATCAGACCGATGAACCAGCAACTTTTCGATGAAAAGGAGGCAGCATGAACATCACCGGGATCAATATCAGCAATTTCCTCGGGGCGCGAAGCGTCGACATCAGCCTCCGCAAGCCTGTCGCCCTTTTCTGCGGCTCGAACTATGCGGGGAAGTCCAGCATTCAGGAGGCCGTCAGGCATGCCCTGGCCGGCGAGAGCGTGCGTGTCGATCAGAAGAAGGATCTCGGCAAGTTGCTCACCGATGGCACGGAGTCTGGATTCGCGGAAGTCACCTGTCGCGGCGAGAAATACTCGATCATGCTTCCTTCCGGAAAAGGCATGCACAGTCAGAATGAATTTCTGCCCTATGTTCTGGATGCGCAGCGTTTTGCGCGTCTCGAACCGAATGCGCGTCGATCATTTCTGTTCGGCCTCATGGGCCTCAAGGTCGGGGCCGAGAACGTCAAGCGACGCCTTTCTGATCGCGGGCGAGTATCTGAAGAAGGGAAGCCAGGTCTACATCGAAGGGCGCATCCAGACGCGGAAATGGCAGGACAGGGACGGCCAGGACCGTTACACCACCGAGATTGTCGCCGACCGGATGCAGATGCTGGGGAGCCGCGGCAACAGCTTCGAGGTTTCCGATGCGCCCTCCGAATCGCGGCCTCAGCAGCGGCCCGCGCAGCAGGCCCAGCAGAAGGGCGGCTTTGACGGCATGGACGACGATATTCTGTTCTGAGGTATCAGCATGAAAGACTGTTACACCCTCACCCACGCAGGAGACGTAAATGAATCACCCTGACGAAATCAAAGCAGCCCCCGGGACCAAAATGGACGGCGGCTTCTACGCCGGCCGCATCATGATCGACGACCAGGCCTTCGCGCTGATTGTGGCGCCCAAGGCTGAAGGCGAGCATGCACCGTCCATCTGGATCGACGACTACAAGGACGTGCCGGGCGCTCTGTCCTATAACGATGGGCTGGCCAACACGAAGGCGATGGCTGAAGCTGGGAGCGATCCGGCCAAGTGGGCAATGGATCTCCGGATCGGCGGCAACGACGACTGGTACATCCCTTCCCTCGACGAGCTCGAGGTGATCTACCGCAACCTGAAGCCCGGTACCCGGGAGAACCACTGCTTCGCGCGCAGCGGCATCAACATGTCCGCGATCCCGCCGACGCATCCTTATACCCCGCAATTTCCCATGCAGACGGTTGCCGAGGCCTTCCAGTCCGGAGGAGCCGAGGCGTTTGAGGAGAACTGGTACTGGACATCGACTAGGCACGTCGCGGACAAGGATTGGGCCTGGTACCAGGGTTTCCTCAATGGCTTTCAGCTTTACCGCACCACCTACAGCGAGCGGCGCGCCCGGGCCGTCCGCAGGGTACCGGTGTAATTAGCATGGCCACTATTGATAGTCTTATGGCTCGCACGACAATGAATGGGGATTGCCTTGAATGGTGCGGTCATATCGCAAAATCAGGATATGGCTTGGTTTGGCATGACGGTAAAACACGTCAGGCCCACCGCGTTTCCTACGAGCTTCATAATCTGCCCATCATGGATGGACAGCATGTCATGCATTCTTGCGACAACAGAAAATGCATAAACCCGGAGCACCTTTCGTTGGGCAGTCGCCACGACAACATCCAGGACATGATCGGAAAGGGAAGGCATAAGACCGTGAACGGCGTGGCGCACCATAATGCGAAGATCACCCCGGAAATTGCGGCCCAGATTCGCGTGCGGTACGAACCATATAGCCGAAAGAATGGATCGATGGCGCTCTCAAGGGAATTCGGAATTTCTCAGCAAACAGTGTATTCAGTCATTCAGGGCGAGACATGGAAACCGTGAACCTGCTGCGCCAGGCATCGGCAAGCCATCACGACCGTGCCCACCTAGCGAATGCGCTCCGGAAGCGCGGGTATTCGATCAAGCGGGATCTGACAAAAACATTCAGAAAGGGGGAAAAATGAGGGCAGATCTTTACACCATGCCTCTAGCGCTGCGCGACGAACTCATCATCGACAACTTCGCTGGCGGTGGCGAGGAATACGCCATCACAGATATCGGGCTGCGCATGCTGACTCCGAGAGAGCTTTTCCTGGCCCAAGGATTTCCCGCCGACTACATCATCGGAGACGATCCAGATCAGGGCCTACACCTGACGAAATCCGCTCAGGTTCGCATGTGCGGGAATAGCGTCTGTCCGAAGCTCGCCGAAGCCCTGGTGTCGGCCAATTTCGTCCACGAAAAGCAGATAGCGAGGATGGCATGAGAACCGCAACAAAGAAACAGGCCGACCTTTTTCAGGAAGGTGTCAGGCTTCGAATGGACGAGAGCATTGAGCTCACTGTTCTGTCGCTTCTCGCCCATTCAGAAGCGCATGAGCACTGGGGAATTGCCTGGTCAGGCGGGAAAGACAGCACGGCGCACTGCTGGCGTGATGTGGTCGGCCTTGCGCTGCGCTCGCTGGGTGGACGGGCGACGCTGAAGGAAATCTACGCCGCAGTCGAGAACAATCGGCCGACGGAAAACCCATGGTGGCGCGAGAAGGTGCGACAGATCGCCGGCAGGCATTTCACCAGGATCGCCCCGGGAGAGTTCTCGCTGGGTGAGGAAGTCGAGTTCAGGCTGCAGGGGCAAGCCGCATGACCACCCGCGCCCTCCACATTACTATGGCCCGCACATTCATCGCCGAATGCCGCCGTCGATCCCGCAATCCTATCCAGCGTTCTTTCTGCTTCCTGCTGCCTGAGTGGGCGGCGAACAGAAGGAAGCTGGCCATGAACACACCGAAAGACCCAGAACAACTCGACCTTTTTGGAGGTACTCAATGAAAGAACGCCCAATACTTTTCAGTGCGCCGATGGTCAGGGCGATCCTGGACGGCAGCAAGACCCAGACGAGGCGCATCTGGAAGATGCCAAGCTGGGCGGAATGGGATTTGCAGGAAGGAGGCCACAATGCAGGCATGCTGATTCCCCAAGACCCTGCAAATAAAGGCTGGTATTCAGTGGATGAGGTTGCATGTCCATATGGACGGCCCGGGGATCAGCTCTGGGTGCGGGAAACGTGGCGTATTGGGGCATGGGACGAAACGCGACCAGCTTTCGCGCTTGATTACCGTGATGGGCCGCGAAAAGAATGGGTAGATGTTCCTGACCCGATGTGCGACGAAGATGCGATGTTCTATCGACTCTGGCAACAATCGACTGATGATGCGATCAAGGCCGGCCTACAAACTGCCGATGACGGAAACTATCACTGGGAACCCGGGCAATCTCCATGTAGATGGCGCCCATCCATCCACATGCCCCGATGGGCCAGTCGCATCCTGCTGGAAATCACAGTCGTTCGCGTGGAGCGTTTGCAAGACATAAGCGTCAGCGATGCCATCCGCGAAGGATATGACGGCAGCAATCCATCGCCCGTCGATCCATCAATCAAGTGGTATGCAGACCTTTGGGAATCCATCCACGGCCCAGGATCATGGGCTGTGAACCCGTGGGTGTGGGTGATCGAGTTTCGGAGGATCAGGTCATGACTCCTGCGGCGCGAGTAAGGGCGATATTCGAAGAATCCGTTGGGAGCGATCTCTCCTCATGGGAGAAATTCGAATTCCTTCCCAACATCAGGGACAGATCGAGGCTGAGCGAGAAGCAGAAAAGGCTTTGCAGGATAGCCCTACTGCAAACAGGCTTCTGAAACGATACGCTGAATTAACGGGTCAAACTAAAGGAAAATGCGAGCCTATGCAGTCGCGGCACCTATTGACGG
>JAEHJW020000668.1_pt1 | contig 42119 bp, 44 predicted proteins | sample 9271431 | NCBI WGS metagenome assembly JAEHJW02 | reverse complement strand
TCAGCGGCCCAAGGCGTGGCGAACTGCGTTCAAAATGTACACAAAGTCGCGTGGGGAGGGCACCTCACCCATTAGTGCGATGGTGGACAGCAGATCCATTTCATCCGACGTTATATTATGGGCGCGCCGGATGCGCTCATCCTTGCGGAATTCCTCCCAGGCCGGCTTCTTGCTTTCGGTCGCGTTCGGTTTCAGCAACTCCACGGCTCGCGGGTTGGCCAGAAAGAACAACTCGCGGCGGTCGAGTCCAAGGACTTCAGCCAAGCGGCTCAAGACCTTGTCCGACGGATGTCGTTTGCTTGATTCCAAATGCCCGACGTAGGGTGTCGAGGTTTTGATTCGACGCGCAATTTCCTGCTGCGTCAGGTCCAATTGCCGACGTCGGTCGCGGATCACCTGTCCAAAGGTGCGGTCTTTTCGTTTTGCCATCTCACTCTCGACCAAGCGGAGTACAATATTCGAGGCCGCCAAGTTTCACCGCGAGCGTGCACTGACGAACCGTCAAAACTGCCCTGCGAGCCCAGTCCAATGATATTTTGAGGTTATCTGTGGACAGAAAACCCACAGAAACTGCGACGCCTCCCCCCGAAATTCTCGTCCCCGAACCTGCACAGTTAGGCAAACATGCGCTACTTAATGCACTTAAAAATCGTAAAACCGACTAATGGCCGACTTTGTGCTATCTCCATTAAGCCTGACGCAAACTGCCACCGCAAGTAGTACCCTGAGGATTGTAAAACGCCCAATACTTACCAAGCGTTTGTTAGGTTAGCGGCGGGACTCTCTGTTTTCACGGTTAATCAATCCCGTGAATCCAGTTTCAATTACCATATGGATTGCGTCCGTTGTTCATGTAGATCGAAAAATCCTCGACGCCATCGATTGCCCGCGGCGGACTCTTGAAGTCGCGCGTCGCACCGGCCCCCAGCCCGTCGAGCGTCAGCGTATCCTGCCCGACTGAATGTCCATTCTTGTCGTAGTAGTGCACTTCGAGTTCAATCGCACGGGGACGATCTGCGGTATTGCGCACCTGGCCCGCGACATCCACCAGATTGCCGTTGTGTTCGAGGCGACTGCTTACGACCTTGATCGGCTCTACGTAAAGTAGCGAATAGAAAACGAAACCGGCGAAAGCGATCCCCGCCGCGAGCATTATCCACCCGCCCTTGCGCATCTAATTCATAGATCCTGTATGGCCAGACGTTTTCGTGTGCCGAAAGTTACGGTTCGCGCCGCACGTTTGTTTAACTCAATAGGATCGCGGCAGCATGAGCACGTGCTCGCTGATCGAATTGAGCACCATTTCCTGCGATACCGGCGCGATTTTCAGCAGTCGGCATTCGCGAAAGTAGCGCTCCACGTCGTATTCCTGCATGTAGCCGTAACCGCCGAGCGTTTGCACGGCCCGATCGCAGGCCTCGAAACCGGCGTCGGCGGCACGCAGCTTCGCGATATTCGACTCGGCCCCGCACGGCTTGCGATTATCGAACAGCCACGCCGCCTTCATCATCATAAGCTCGGCCGCCTCGAGCTTCGAGTAAGCGTCGGCGAGCGGATGGGCGATGGCCTGGTTCTGGCCGATCGGACGTCCGAACACGATTCGATCCTTGGCGTAGCGCACCGCCTTGTCGATCGCCGCGCGCCCCATCCCGATGCCTTCCGACGCAATCAGAATCCGCTCCGGGTTGAGGCCGTCGAGCAGCGTGACGAAGCCGCGACCCTCCTCGCCGATAATGTCGGCGGCCGAGACCTTCAGGTTGTCGATAAACAGCATGTTGGTATCGACCGCGTGGCGTCCGAGCTTGTGCAGCTCGCGCACCTCGACCGCATTGCGATCGAGATCGGCAAAGAACAGCGTCATGCCGTCGGTCTTTTTGGTGACCTGCTCGATCGGCGTCGTGCGCGTCAGCAGGAGCATCTTTTTGGCTTCCTGCGCCTTGGTGATGAAAACCTTGCGCCCGTTGATGATGTAGTTGTCGCCCTCGCGCCGCGCGAAGGTTTTGATATGCGTGATGTCATTGCCGGCGTCCGGCTCGGTCACCGCAAACGACATGTGCAGCTCACCGCTGATCACGCGCGGGAGCCAGCGGCGCTTCATCTCCTCGGTGCCGTGGCGAATCAGCGGGGTGAGGCCGAAGATGCCCAGGTGGATTGCGCTGGCGGCGTTCATCGCGCCCGCGTAGGCGACCTCGCGCATGATCAGCGCCGCCTCCGTGATGCCGAGGCCGCTGCCGCCGTACTGCTCGGGAATCGCGATACCGAGATAACCGGCCGCCGCAATCGCCTGGTAGAACTCATGAGGAAAGTCTCCGCTCGAATCCTTGCCGCGCCAGTACTCGTCGGGGAACCGTTGGCACAGGGCGCGCACTCCGGCGACTATTTCCTTCTGTGAATCGGTGAGTTCAAAATCCATTTGGCCTTCTCCCGGCTGCCTGCCGCCGCGGGTGCGGCCGCAAATATCTATTTATTGCAGATTAACCCGCGTCCCCGGCACTTCCAAGCGTAAAGCACCTCGTGCGCCGCGCAATCCGCTCTCAAGTCGCGCGAAGACCTCGCGATCCCGGCGGGCATCTATTTTGCTCATTCCCATATCGTTGATCGAGATCGATCGCTCGGCACGGCTCGTCGCATGCGGCGAGGACCATGATCGCGTTGCATTTTGGACGAGACGGCGCAGACTGGTGAAGAGTGACCGAGGTCGCGGATGCTCGCGATTTAGGCAGCGGATGCCCCGCGGACGGGCGTTGCGTCGCGGTTGATTTCGTGAAAAATGGGATGGTTGTCACCGCCCCCTCCGTGACGCCGACCGTTGTTCGTCGCGGTTCGCTCGCCGGAGATCGGTGCCATACCAATTCAAGTGCCGCACAGGCACCAAACGAATCCAAGGGTCTGCCGCCCCGTAAGCGGCCGGGAGGATGACGAGTCACATGACTCCGAAACAAGTTCTTCAATTGATCAAGGACAAGGGCGTCGTAATGGTCGATATCAAGTTTATCGACCTGCTTGGAACCTGGCAGCATTTCTCTGCCCCGGTCTCCGAGTTTAAGGATGAAGCGCCCTTCGACGAGGGCCTTGGCTTCGACGGGTCGTCGATTCGCGGATGGCAGGCGATCGACAACAGCGACATGCTGGTGATTCCCGATCCTGACACCGCCGTGCTCGATCCATTTACCAAGGAGCCCACGCTCTCGATCATCTGCACGGTGCAGGATCCGATCACGCGGGCCGATTATTCGCGCGACCCGCGCAACGTCGCCCGCAAGGCCGAGGCCTACCTCAAATCGACCGGCGTCGGCGACGTCGCCTACTTCGGTCCCGAGCCCGAGTTCTTCATCTTTGATTCGGTGCGCTTCGATACCAACCAGCACTCGAGCTACCACTTCATCGAATCGAACGAGGGCAACTGGAACAGCGGCAAAGAGAACGCCATCAAGGGCGGCCTGAATCTCGGCTACAAGGTCAAGAACAAGGAAGGCTACTTCCCGGTCCCGCCGACCGACAGCCTCCAGGACATCCGCACCGAGATGGTGCTCGAGATGGAGCGCGTCGGCATCCGCGTCGAGAAGCAGCATCACGAGGTCGCGACCGCGGGCCAGGCCGAAATCGACATGCGCTTTCAGTCGCTGGTCAAGATGGGCGACTGGCTGACCTGGTACAAGTACATCGTCAAGAATGTCGCGGCGCGCCACGGCATGACGGCGACCTTTATGCCCAAGCCGATCTTCGGCGATAACGGCACCGGCATGCACACCCATCAGAGCATCTGGAAGGGCGAGACCCCGCTGTTCGCGGGCAACGGCTACGCCGGCATGTCCGAACTCGCGATGCATTACATCGCTGGCATCCTGCACCACGCGCCCTCGATCGCGGCGTTCACCAATCCCGGCACCAATTCGTATCGCCGGCTGGTTCCCGGCTTCGAGGCACCGATTAACCTCGCCTACTCGAGCCGCAATCGCTCGGCCTCCGTGCGTATTCCGATGTACTCACCGTCGCCCAAAGCCAAGCGAATCGAAGTGCGCTTCCCTGACCCGACCTGCAACCCGTACCTCGCCTTCTCCGCGATGTTGCTTGCCGGTCTCGACGGTATCCAGCGCCGACTCGACCCCGGTCAGCCGCTCGACAAGGACATCTATGCGCTCTCGCCGGCCGAACTGGCCGAGGTGCCGAGCATGCCCGCGTCGCTCGAGGAGTCGCTTGCCAACCTGAAGCGCGACCACGAGTACCTGCTCAAGGGTGACGTCTTTACCGAGGACCTCATCGAGACCTGGATCGACTACAAGATGGCGAAGGAGGTCAGCGCGATTCGCCTGCGGCCGCATCCGTACGAATTCGCGCTCTACTACGACGCCTGATTGATCGTAAGCGGGATATCGAACTGAAATGAGTGACGGCGGTGGGAGCGATCCCGCCGCCGTTCGCTTATCTAGATTTGTTCTGTGGAGAACCGGCAAAATTCCACGCCCGCCCGCCAGATGATGGCGGGAATTCGACAGTAAATCCGGCCGCCTCGCATTTCGCAAAAGCTTAATCGCAAAATCCTCGGGCCGATCCGCCGTGCGACCGGCCGATTGATCGGCGATTGGGTCAGCCCGATCCAACGGAATCTCGCAAAAACCCTGATATTTGGCGTTATCGCGCGGCCCGACGATTATTTCTGCCGCCGGGCACTGGCGGACCTTCGATGGCACGATCTTCGCTACTCCAACTCGGCAGGCTTAATTGAATTCGAGCGGCGTACGGATCGCCTTGGACCGACGCCAGCTCGATCGCTTCCAATGAGGTTTCAGATGAAGGTTGCGAAACACTCCGTCGCGGTCGTCGCGGCGCTCTCGCTCGCCGGTGCGATGGCGCTTCCGGCGGCGGCCTCCGCCACCCCCATCACGCAGGTTGACGCGATCAATGCGGCGTTCGTCCCCACTCGTGAAGAGGTGCAGGCCGAATTGGACACACTCGATCAGCGCCTCGAGGCCGGCCGCAAGGCTTCCTTCTACAGCGCCAAGGCGTCGAGCGAATATCTCGAAGCCAAGCGCTACTTCGAGTACGGCCTTTATGACGAGGCGCTCGCCCACGCCCGCAACGGCGAAAGCGCGTTGCCGTCGATTCCCAACTGGACCAATCCTGCTACCGCCTCGCGTTAATTCTCCGCGGCGCGAGGGCGCCAGTTCCCGGCGTCCTCGCGCTACCCCGGAGGCAGGCAGCCTCCCCACTGCCTGCCTCCTTCTCTTTCTCCGAGCGCGATAACGGCCATATTTTTCCAGTCGCACTCCCCCATTTAATCGCTTCATAATCGCGATTCGCGCCCCGCGCGGTCCTCTTCTCGAGCTGCGATACCAATCGAAGCGACGCACGTCAGATGATAGTCTGATTTCGCCGCGATCGGGCCGCCGGTGCCGTGCGCCCATCCGATTTCGATTTGATGCGACCATTGCCGATGCTTCGATACCCCCACGCTTTGAGCGCTCTCGCGCTGATCATCTGCTTAGCCATGATCGTGACGACCGCGTCCGGTGCGCCGTCTCCCGCCGCCACGCCGATCCGCTCGGCGCCCGCGTCCCCGGTCGCGCCGCCACCGCGATCGCCGGCGTCATCAACCGTCGGGCCCGCTGTTTCGCCGACGCCGCTGTCCACCGCGTCACCCGCCGTCGCGATTCCCGCCGCCACCAACCGCGCAGCGGTCATCGCTTATCTCGGCCAAGTCATCGGATGGTATCGCGTAGCGATCGGGGAGTTGGCGGTGCGCGATCCGAGTGACGTCCTCTATGCCGCCGACCATCGCCAGTTGGCCGACGAGGTGCTTCATCTCGGCTTCGACTATGCGCGCGCGCAAGCAGCCCTGCTCAAGGCGCTCGGCAACGATAATCGCCCGCAGCCGCCCAACACGCCGCCCGCGGGCGGTGGCGATCTGGTCGCGCGGCGTGCCGCCGCGGAGCTCGAAGTCGCCGGCTTTACCGAGAAGGTCAACACTCTGCAGGCTCGCCTGCGGAAAAGCGGAGCCAAGGCCCGCGACCTCATCAGCCGCGAACTCGCGGCCGCGCAGGGGCAACTCGAACTCGCGAAATCGCACGTCGATTCGATTAACGCGCTCATCGATTACGAAGCCGGTACCCTTACCGGCGACACCTCGCGCACCAGTCTCTCCGCGCAGATCGACGAGCTCGAGGCTTCCCTGCCCTCCGGCGATCAGACCAAGGCCGCCGCGCAGGCCGCCAACATCTCGACCTCGATCGAAAGCCTCTCGCCATCAGCCGGCTTCCTCACCCGCGGCGAATTTCTGATGTCGCTCCAACGCGAGCAGCAGGCGATCGACGACGCCCTGCGGATGACTGCCGAACTCGCTGCTGCCGCTACCGTCCAGCGCAACCAGCTCAGCCAGAATTTGCACGAGATCGATGATCAGAGTCTGGTCGAGGCTCACGAGGCCACCTCCAGCGATATCGCCACGGTCCGCGAGACCCGCGCAGCTTTTCAGCAGCTCACGGCCCGCCGCAAACTCGTCAGTGACACGATGCAGCCGCTGGCGCGCCAAATCGTCACGCTCAATCTCTATACCGCCAACCTTCAGCAATGGCGCGCCGCCATCGCGCGCCGATCCAGGGCCGAAGTCTTAAGCCTCGCGCTACGCGTCGCCGCCCTGGGCATCCTGCTCGCGATGGTCTCGCTCGGCGGGTTCGTCTGGCGCAAGCTGACCTTACGCTACGTCCCCGACCTTCACCGGCGCCATCAATTGATGCAACTGCGGCGCCTCGCGATGGCGATCGTGATCGCGCTGATCTTCGTCTTCGGCTTGGGTGGCGACTTTCGCGTGCTGGCGACCGTGATGGGCTTTGCGGCGGCCGGCATCGCACTCGCCCTGCAAAACGTCATCCTCTCCTTCGCCGGTTACTTCTATCTCAGCGGACGCTTCGGCATTCGCGTCGGCGATCGCGTGCAACTCGCCGGCGTCACCGGCGATGTGCTCGAAATCGGCCTCTTCAAGCTCACCCTGATGGAACTCACCAACGACGCCAACGGCCGCCAGCCGACCGGTCGCATCGTGACCTATCCCAACTCGGTCGTGTACCAGGCCAACGGCAATTTCTTTAATCAGCTTCCCGGTGCGCATTACTTGTGGAACGAGATGCGCCTGACGCTCGCGCCCGATTGCGACTATCGGCTCGCCGAGCAGCGCGTGATGGAAGTTGTCGGTGCCGTCTTCGCGCGCTATCGCGACTCGATTCAGCGCGATTATCACAACCTCGAGAGCGGCCTGAACATCCGGTTCGAGAATCCCCGGCCATTCAGCCGCCTCCAGCTCAGTGACGCCGGTATCGAGGTCGTGGTGCGCTATCCGGTTCCGCTCCAGACGACCGCGCAGGCGGTTGACGAAATCTCCCGCCGCCTCATCGACGCGATTAACCGCGAGCCCGGCTTGCGCCTCGTCCCGCAGAGTACTCCGTCGCTGCAGCGCGCCGACCTGCCGGCGGCCGATGAAGTCACCTCGGCCGCAACCGTCGCGGCGTCGAGCCCCGACGACGCGGCGTCCGTGCCCTCGGCGCGCAATGACCGCGGCATCGTTCCAGCGTCCGCTGCGGCCGCTGGCGCGGCGGGCGTGGCCGCGACGGTCGCGGTCACCGCCGCCCCGGACCCCGCGCCGCCTCCGGTCGATCCGCCGAAATCCTAGGTCACGGCACACACAGCCAGTTGTTATTGATGCCATCGGCAAACGCGCCCGTACGCGCGCCCGAAGACGTGCAAGCAGCCGGCGGATTGACTGGCGGATCGCAATTCGTGCAGTACACTCGCATCCCGTTGACCACCGTGCCCGGCAGCTTCGCAAAGGTCATCCCGGTGCTGATTTGCGCGAGTCCCGAGAGGTCGCCCGTCGTGTTGCGAATCGGTGCGGCGTACGCACCCGTCGATCCCCCGACATCATGATAAGAGGTTCCGGTTGCTCCAATAGCCAGTGCTGTACTAGTGCTTCCCTTTAGAATGTCAAAAGTCGCGCAGCCGCTGACCGCGCTCCACGTTATATTGATATAGTTGCTGTTGCTCAGCGTCGTCGGTCCGTTCGCTACCGTGTTCGACGATCCCGAAGGTAGCGTGACGCCGCCGTTCACATCGTGGCAGACTATGAAATACGGACCGTATGAAGTGCTGCCGGCGCCGCCCACCACCGAGATCGTCGCGGCGGCCGGGTCCGTGATCGGATTCACGGTGAGATGAGCCAGGCCCGCGTCGAACTTGGGGACTTGCTGCAGCTCCAGCGACTGCATCATTGAGGATTGCCCATTGCCCAGCGTGAGGATGTTCGGATTGCCCGCCTGGTTCGACAGCGGCACGCCATTCGGCAGCGTGGGATTGATGAGCATCGCCGGCGACGTTGGCGAGCCGTTGGTGTAGTCGATAACCTCGGGCGGAGCGCCGAAGGTGCCAAAGATCGTCCCGGTGAAAATAGAGCCGCTGCCGCCGTTGTCCTGCAGGACGTAAACGCCAGTGTTGCCGCCTTGCGCGAGACCGCCAGTGAACACGGTCGTGTTATTCGGCATATTGAGCAACGCCCATGCCACAAAGTTGGGCGAAGCGACTTCCTGATCGATGTAGAAATCGGAGATGAGACTGGCAGTCTGGTTGGCGATCATGCCGTAGCGCAGGCTTCCGCGATCTACGCAATGCGAATGCTGATCATCGTGATACGCGCCGATACCGCCCTGATTGACCACGCACGCGCCGTCAACACCATCCACGCCCGCGTTTGAGTTGAGCGAATCGTTCCACGCCGCCCCAAAATTCAAGCCCACATGGCCGCCGTAGCCGCTCCAGTTTTCCAGACGCGCCAGGTAGTCGTTGTTGAAGAGGTCGGCCTGTGCATAATAGGCATTGGTGCAGGACAAATTGGTCCACTTCGAGTTGTTCGAATAGGCGATGAACATCCCGTCGGCCGCGTTCGTGCCGTTGCCGAGCGACGAGCATAAATCGAAGTCGTGATAATAGTTGTTGGCGGTCGAGCCGATCACTCCGCTGCTGTCGAGGACCGTCGAATAGACCAGCTTCCCGTAGAATGTGTAACCTAGCTGCGTGCCGTCGAGGCTGGTTTCAAAATTCGTCAGGTAGAAGGTTTTCCAATCGGCGGTGAACTTTGCGTTCGGCACCGTGTATGCCGCGGTGTGAACGCTTACCCCCTCGAAGCGTATGGAATCGAGATTCCCCACGAACGCGTTGTCGTTGTTTGAACTGCCGTCCGGCCAGAACTCATGGGGACCGCCGTCCGGCACCATTTCCTCCTCGAAGATGCCTTGAGTCATGCGGTTGGCGGACACCGCCGTGCCGCACGAGACCGCCGTGCCTCCAGGCGTGCCCTGCCACAGACTATAGGTAGCGCCGTCCCAATTACCCTCGATCTCGTAGATCGACCCCAGCGTCTGCGCCGGGCAAGTCCCGACCGTAATCAGGCCGCCCGTGATTGTGTTGACGGTCCAGATAACCTGATTTGCACCGTTGTAGTTGAAGGAATATGCGCCGTTGCCGGTGCCGGGATAAGCCGGATGCGAGCCGAGTATCTGGCCACCGGCGGCGGTCGCCTTCATAAAGAAAGCGATATTGAAGCCGGTGGCGAAGTTGGTGTTGAGATTGGCCGTGCCGGTGCCGTTAATCGCGCGGGCGAGATCGATCGACTCACCCAATTGTCCGGTCGCCGAGACCATCGAGTTTCCCGAACCGACCAGCGCCACAGCGTAGGGCAACTTCGCCGTGCCCCAATCGTCATCGATCAGCGCTTCGCCGATGTAGTTCTGACAGAGCTTCGTGCCCGTATCGCCGCGCACTTCAAGATTTATTCCATAGGTTCTGATCGGCTTCGTATGCAGGTAACAGACCGGGGGCGCGGGCAGGTACACCACCGCAGTAGCTGTGGCGTTTGAAATAGGGCTGGCAGGATTTGCGGTCGAGCCGGTAAGCGCAAAGTTGATCGCGCCCTGAATCGCGTTGGTGTCGTCGGTATTACCGTCGCCAAGCGCACCATACGGCGGCGCCATCACGTTCAGGACGTTGTTGACGCTCGCGTTGAGCGATTGAAGCTGCGCGCCCTTCTGATTCATGACCAGCGCGAGGTTCTGTATCGTAGTCAGCGATTCCAGCGCGACCTGCGAGACCAGTTGGGTCTGCGCGCCCGCGCTCGCCGTATAAGTCACCGCCGCCGTTGGCGACGCCGCATTTACATATCCGGTCGCGGCAAAACCATGAGCGCTTTGGTTGTCGAGCACCTGGCCGATCGACGCCGTATTCAGGACGCCGCCGTAGTACGATCCCTGCGTCAGCACGTAATCGCTGGCGAGCGTGGTGGTGAACGCCGGCGCCGTGGCCGCGCTCGCATCCGCCGCGCCGACGCTGCCCGCGCCGTCCATCGTGCAACTGACGCCTTTCAGTTGAATCACCGCGCCCTGCACATTGGTGCTGACGGTCGAACTGAAACTGTAACTGGCGGGTTCGCTGCCGGTCGCGGTCTTGCAAAAGAACGCCGCGGTCATTCCATTGCCAAGCGCGGTCGAGTCGGTGCGAAGCTGAGTGAAGCCGGCCGGAGCGCTGAGCACGCCGGTTGCGCTGGTGACATCCACTATAGCGACCAATGCGTTGCCCGCGACGATACTCGCCGGGGCGCTGATTACCATCGGCGACGAATTGGTCGCGTTGTCCGCGTTGCTGACGAGCGGATTCACGGGCGCCTGGTTCGTCGTCAACTGCGCACCGTTCTGCGCATAGGAGAGCGCGTCGCCGCTTACCGTCGCTGGCGCCAATCCGGTCAGCGTGTTGCTATTCAAATTCAGGCCGTTCAGGCTTGCGCCACTCTGTCCGTAGCCGAGTGCGTCACCCGCGACTGCCCCCGCATTTAGGTTCTGCAGCCGGTTCATTCCCATGTTGTAATTGGCGGTCGCCGTCGTCAGATCGTTCAAGTGACTCTGGCCCTGCGACAACGCGTCGCCCGTGACCGTGTTCGGCGCCAGTCCCTGTATCCGATGTGCCGCCGCCGATACGTCAATACTCAGTGGAAATCCGTTTGGTAGTGTCGCTCCGCTCGTACATGACCATCCTCCCTGCCACCCCAGGGCCAGCGCGCCCAATCCACCCCCGACGCAGGGGTTGGTCTGTTTGCAGTCGGCGCACCAGTACTCCTGACCGTCCTGCTCGCTCGGCAACTGTCCCAGCGGCAGACTCACCATCCGTGGCGCCACCGACGCCGCGCCCGACAGATGATTGTTGATGTCGTTGCGAAACTGCGCCCCGGCCCCGATCCCAACGTAATTCGGAATCGGCCGAAATTGCGCATGTGCGGCCGTCGCCCCACTCAACAGGATCCCCAACGCGCCCAATATGCCCACGATGCGCGGGCTGCTCGCGATGTTCCTTAAACTTCTCAGCCCCGATTGCCATTTCATGGTAAATAAGCCTTTTTCAACTGAGCTGATCGATCACGCTGCATGGCTCGCCGGCTCTTCACGGCAGGCGCGCTCTTCGATAGTCGCGGGGTGTGCTAAAAACCTATCGCCAACCAGGAGAATCCGTTGCTTTTCTCATTTCCCAGGAACGCTCCGTATGAACTGTTCGGCACATCCAGCACAAATATCCCTCCCGTCGCATTCCAGCTTACCGCCGAGGCCGCCGTGTTGCGCCCGCCGGTTTGAAAATACACATTGGTCGCCAGCGGCGGCGTCAGGATCGCGTTTGGAAACCTGAGCGGCCACGTCACTGGATATTCCGTGTCCAGTGGAATTCCCACTTGTGGCAATGCGTAGTAGCCCCACTGGATAATCGCGGCGATCGCGCCGCGCGATACATCGGTGACCGGAATCTGAATATAGCCATTCGCCTGCAGTGATCCGGTGAAGCCCGCCATGAAGGCCTGTAACACCGCGATGCTTCCGATGTTCACGTCCTGCCGCTGCTTCAACAGCGCCGTGCGGTTGGCGAGTTGCTGATGTGGTTGATTACTTACTCCGATCCCGCCGAAGCTCGCCCCGCTCGCTGCCCCCTCCACCGCGTCGGTCTGCTGGAGTTCGTAAATTTCGTTCGCGCTGAAACTCGGGCTGTCGATCAGTGTTGTCATTTATCTCACCATCGTCGTGGAATGCATCTTGCCAATCGCGAACCTGCGCCTTCCGCCGGCGAACCTAAAATGTCAGGGTCCAGGTGCCCGCGTAATTGCCCGTCCCGGTGTAGGCAAAGGCGGGTACCGAGACGTGTGCGATCAACGGTCCGGGTGCGCTATGCAATGCCACCAGCGTCCATACCGCTGAGCCATCAATGGTCGTCGTGCCGAGGCCCGTTGCCCACGTCGGCGCGCCGGCTCCGCTGGTGCCCGCAGTCGTGCAGCGCTGGATATTGTTGTTCCCGTCCACAATCGTCGCGCCCAACGCGCATGCCGCGCTCGCACTCCACAACGCATTCGCCGTGCCGACCGCCGCCGGCAATCCCACCCCGCTCCCGTTCGCGAAAAGTCCCAGTTCCTGAATAGTCATTCCGGCCGCCGCATAGTCGGTCGCCTGAAGTGAGTAGTTAAACAGAACGCTTCCGGACGACGGGAAGCTGCAGGATCCGATTGCATTGTAATAGGCGGGCGGGGTGTTCAGTCCTGTATCGCCAGCGGTTGGCGCGGTCGCGCCTGAACCAAAACCCATCGCCGTTACCGACTGGCCCGCGGTGACACCTGCGATCAGGTTCGCCAGCGCCGGCAGGCCCGTGTTGACGAACAGATTGTGGCCCTTCCAGATCAGACGGCCGCCTCGGTAGAGTGTGACGATTCCCTTTGGTCGCATGGTTTACCCCTCGAAAATCTGCCGGCCGCTGAATTAGCCTGCGGAAGCGATCGCGACGCCGTTGACCGTAACACCCGAGTCGGCAATCGCGGGTTCGTTGGCCCCGTATGTCACTCCCGTATGGAGGAAATGGGCGTTGTAGAGCGGCGCGATCACTTTCGTGTCCGCCTCCGGCCACGCCGCTGCGCTGATCGCATCGATTGGCGCCGGCGCCATGTCCTCGCGCGAAAAAATCGACACCACCATATCCAGTGGAGCCGCGTTCACGTCGATGATCGGCGCGCCCACGAACCACAAGGAATCGAGCCAGGCGCGCACGGGTTTGAAAAAGTTGATCGCTGCCACCGCCCGTGCCGTATCGATCGTCGCCACCGTTTGCCCGCTGGCCAGGTTGAGCCGCGCTTGGAACACCGCCCAACCCTCGCTCACCGGATAGCTCGTCCCGCCCCAGCTCGCCTGGCCTTCGAGCAATGTCACGTCGGACCAGCCGAGCGGCTTCAGCGCCGCTTTGATCGCGTATGGGGTTCCGCGCGTCCGATGAAGTGGGATCGCGACCTTCAGCAACGCGCGCAGCGAATCGAAATCCGAGGGCCCGGACACGCCGCTCGTCGAACTCAGCGTGTCCGTATCGGTCAGCGTATCAATATCTCGCAGCGTATCTATCGATTCCGCGATCTGGGCGCCGAGTTGCCATTGCGGTGCGACTAAATCGAACTGCCACGCCAGAAATAGCAACGCGCTGTCCGGTACCGAATCCAGCCGATAGACCAGGATCGACGTGAGGTCGATTGCGTCCATGCGCTCGATCAGATCGAGTAACGCACGGCTGCGCACGTCGTTTATCGATGGCTGTATAGTTAGTTGCGCCATTTGCCAGTCAGTCAATCGGTTGAAGTGGTTCGAGTCGTTTGTTCGCTCGCGATTATCGCTTAACTGCGCAGTGAGCTGGTCGCCTGGTTCAGGGTAATCGCGATGCAGTTGGCCCACTGTCCCGCTTGCAGTTGGGTGTAATTCGGGGCCGTCAACGACACCTCATATACGCCCGGAATCGACAGCGCTTCGATTATCTGGCTGGGCACGATGTCGCGCTGGATTCGCGATGCCAGCGCGATCGCATAATCCTGTGCAGCGGCATTCGCCGCCGTCATTGTGCTCGCCGGATCGGCGTCAGCGTACAGGGTAATCGTGCCGGCGATTTGGTAGTCAACCTCCGTCACCGCAAGCACATTCACGATATCGGTCAACGGGCGCACATTGTCGGCGTTGAGTTCCGCCGCTACCTTCGCGATCAGCGCCCCGTTCGCGATTCCGCTCGCGTTCGGGGAAGGCCCCGGTTGTGCCGTGATCGGCCCGGTCAGTACATACACGTTAACCTGTCCCGGTGCGGGCGATACGATCTGCGCATCGGCGACCGTCGGGTCTGCGCTCAGGCTGAAGTATCGGTACGAACCTTCCGGCCCTGCAACGCTGAATTGATTCGGTGCCGCCTGAATTCGCGTGCGCAAATGATCGTCGGTCTCGGGCGACGAACCTCCCGTGCTCACCGTCGTGTTGACGGCCCCGCCGATTAGCACGCTCGGATTCAACTGCACATTTATTTGTCCCGCCAGGTAACCATCGGCGGCTTCGCCGGGCGTAGTGGCGGTCGCCAGTACCGTGCCGATCGTCGTTCCCGCCGGAAGTTCCAGGTCTGCGTTTGTCGCGAAGACGAACTGTCCGTCGCTGGTGCCCACCGGGGTGCCGGCGGTAATCGTGTATGAAACGCTCAGCACGTTCGCGAGCGTAAATTGCAGCGTTGCGGTCGCGCCTTGCGCCGGTAACCGCGTTACGCTCAGTAGTTGCCCCAGGTAATCGAGCATCGGAAACGACGCGAAAGCTAGCAGGTTCTGTTGACCCGCGTATTGAATCGCATTGCGCATCAGCGACTCGCGGTAAGCGTAAAGGTTAATCAGCAGGCGTTCGACCTGCGCGGGCTGCAACGTCCTGCCGGCGGCCGTCTGAAAGGCCGCGACCATATCGGCCAGAATCAGATTGGGATCTAGTCCGTCACTGTCGTTGACGAAAATCGGCGGTGGAAGGGCTGGAATTCCGGCTGCCATCAGGGTTCTCTCACTTTCTCCGTCGCGTAAATCATTGAATTCATCTTAGTATTGGCGAAGCACCCTCACGGCGTCGGGATCGCGATTACTATTGATTGAGCCGGCGCGAACGGCGACGTTCCCGGTCCAACCACCGCGAGCTTCAGCCGCCAGGTTATCGCGATGTTGAGGTGCGCCCCGGCTTGCGTATCCCCGCCCAGCACCGGCATTGCGACAATCGATATCACCGTCACCCGCGGTTCCCATCGCGTAATTGCCTCAGTCACTTCCCGCACTATTGCCGGTATCGCCGTGTCGATCGGCGCATCAATGTACCGCCAAACATCGGCGCCGAATGTCGGCCTTAATGGATCGCTGCCCTTTGGCGTCGTCAGGATTATCTGGATGCACTGGTTGACGTCGTTAATGCCCTGTACGACTCTGCCGATTCCCGAACCCGGTTCCCCCGGTGCGTCCAGTGCCAATGACCAGTCGGCGGAAATGATGTCCGCCAATGTTATCGAGCCTACGGGCATAACATTCCCAATCGCCCTGTGATGAGCTTCAGTCTCAGCGTGTCGCCGGCCAACGCGAATCCCCCGTTCGCGCTTCGATCGTCGTCTGCACTCTTCATCCCGCGTTTACCTTGATGCTGCCACTGGCTATGTGCCCCGCTCCCGCCGGACAAATCGTCGCGTCGCCGACCCGGGCGATCCCGGGACCTCCGCCTGCTAGTTGAATAAGCCCTGCCGCCGTTATCTCAACATTGCCCACGCTATCGATCGCTATCGACGCGCCATTCGCGCTAATCGTCAACGTGCCACCCTCCGGAATAGTCATTTGCAGCGCGTGGGAAGCACGGTCGTACTCGAACGCCGCTCCATCCTTCGATGTCCAATGCAGTTTGTCCGCGCTCGTCACCGGTGGCGTGTCGGTACTCGAATAAATTGCCCCCACTACCGCGCCGTCCTCGTCATACTCATCCATCAGGCAAATTACTTGCTCGCCCAGGTCCGGCATCCAGTACATCTTGTCGTTCTGCGTCTTCCCGAAGATTACCGGTAGCCACCAGCTCTCCATCTGGTCCCGATCTGGAAACACCACGCGCACCCGGCCCCTCACCGCGTCTTGAACCTTCACGATTCCCACTCGGTACATTTTCCTGGGTTTCCCTTTGCTGGCTGCCTGCTGGGATGGCGGCCTGACTGCCTAAACCGTGCCCGACTATCCAGTCGTCTGGTGCTCAGCGCCCGCGGTGTAGTGCCTTACTATAAAATGCCGCTAATCCACCCGGCGGGCCTCGAACTCAGTCGTATAGCCAGTCGCCCGCTCCAGGTGGTGGCGGGCGGCCCCAATTAGGTATTTGCCATCATTGACGCCAAACCCACTCACCGTAATATTGTTTCCTGCGGTGTACACGGTCCGGCCGCCCGCTATGAAACTAGCGGTCGTGCGGACCATGTTTGCCGCATGCAGCGCGCTGATCGCTTTCAGTGACGCTTGTTGCCCGTTCTCGCAACGCACCGTGAGCTTCAGTGTGTCGCCGGTCGGAATCGCGGGCGCGGCCAATATACGCTGGGTCAATAGTTGCTTGCTCTCTCCCAATTGATATGAAACCTGCGCGGCTTTATATACGCGATGAGTCTTCAGGCGAAACGCGAATCGCATCACGTCCTTTCGCACAACCGTCGCTATCGGCTCCGTTGCCTCCAGTGATGTCTGCGAATAAAAGACCAGTTGTCTGCCGCGAATTGTAAAGTCGTAATTGTTGGCGCGTGCGAGCCTCCGCAGAAATGCCAGGTCGGTCTCCTGTCGCTGCGTCACTCGGCCAAACGTCAGCTGCGAAGTGCCGTCCGCGGCAATCAGCGTGAGCCCGTATTTCGCCGCTATCGTCGCGGCGATTTGCGTCAAAGTCTGATTCTCGTAGCCGACGCTGTTGCGTGTTCGCATTGCCGGCGTTATGTATGCCGCCAGGCACCCCAACCTGAGCACGTCGGGAGGTCCGCTGAGCGAAAGGTCGTCAACCTGGAAATCTCCGCATGGCAAAAGAGGTTCTCCAACATAGCCAATCATCAGATTTACCAGGTCTCCCTCGCTCGGCGCCCAACTGTGCTGCCAGCGCTTGTCGTGATCTTCAAGCTCTACTTCCAGCCTTCCTGACGCTCCGTCGAGACAATCCTGGTATGTGATCGCTATAACCATTCGCGATATATTCGCGGTAATGTTCACTCCCTGATAGGTAAGTACCCATTGTGGAGTGCGAACTGGAAACGCGAGTGCGCCCGCCATCTAGTTGTAAGCCTGTAGTATATATGCGCGTTCGTTCAATGACCGGTCTTCCACGGAGGCAAGTTGGCTGTTGCGCTTTGACTGACTTGCAGTAGCGGTATCGCTATACGTAGGCCGGCTTCAAAAACGGGCTCGATTGGAATACATGGGTTGGCCATGATGATGGGCGAGTACAAGGTCGCGTCACCATAGTATGTCCAGGCCAGAAGGTCCCAACGTTCACCCGCGGTGGTGACGTGAGCGATATATTGTGTTGGCTGCATTTATAGGCAAATGATGACGGGTGAGACGTTGATCAAGTCGGTAATCATCGTCCTCACAGCCGGGCCTAGCGGCCGGCCCTGACTATCGTGCTCGGGGGTATATCCCCTACGTTCAAATGTGGCGCGGTTCTTCCCGCCACGCCTGAAAGATTAAGAATTGGCGATACCCCGGGTGCGGATATCGATGGCGCCACGAAAGTCTCCCCTGATGTGCCGACCGTCGCTCCTCTCCCACCGGCGCCCGCATACGCGTATGAACCGGTGGCGGCGCCCGGTGCCGCGGCGACTAATCCGAGTAACGGAAACCAGGCAGTAGGCGAGCCGTTGAGTTCCGACTCAAACGCCCATTCTTTCAAACCCGCCCGCATCGTTAGCGCAATCAGATTGCCATTCGAACTCATCTGCCGGGCAGTCGTCCGAAGCGATGTGACGATGAAATAGCCGTGATGGATGCCGTTTCCGAACACTAGTGCGCGCGCGTTGTGGTCCTCCGCGGCGGCAATCATCGCCGCGGCCTGTGCTGATGGGTCCGTGAAAGCAACATGGAAGTGAAAATCAAGCTCTATTGTCTCAAGTGCGGCCGCGAGCCACTGCAATTTAGGCCGATCCTGAACTACCTGATGTTCTGCGTAGTGCCAGCTCCAGGAGGACTCGAAAGCGTCGGGAGATCCCAGCACCGTGAATACTATTTCCCCAAAAAGTGCAAACATCGGTTACTCACTTGACAACGAATAGTGACTGCCAGCGGAGGCCTCTTGATGCTAGTATGCCCGCGGACTAGTGCTGGAATGCGGCGCGCCGTCGCGCCTGGAGTTCCCGCATCATTATTCGAGCGAGTTCATGGCTATGTCGTGCGATGGCTTGAACAACGTGGTTCTCGAGGTCAATCGAATGTCCGCCGTCGTTGATTACAACGCTAGGGGAAAAGTTGACGATGAGGGATGAGGGGACGTCAACGGCATTTGCGGCGCTTTGCTGAGTACTGGATCCGCCGCCCACTCGCCCTGCGAAAGACCTGAGATCGGGCTGAGCCGCATGCAACCGCCCAGCGGCTCGGTCGCCAGTTGTCGCTGCTAGTGCTCTGTTCTCCTCTGCTCGAAAGTGTATCGAACCTGGTTGAACGGCCCGCGAGTATACACTACTCATCGCGGGGCCGGTGGCCTTACGGTTGTATCTACCGTAGCCGCTTGCGGCATCAGGCTGAGACGCTTGTGAGTATGATCTCAGGTCCCACTGATTCGAAATCGAGTGGTGAGGCGCTATTCTGCCAAGGCTCCGGGTTGCGGCGCCGATCAAGTGTGCACCGGTCTGAGTCCGGTAGCCTGGTGTCTGATTCTCGCTGGGGCTTTGGGGGCGGCTCAAGGGAGGGCGCAGGCGTTCCTCGTACTCATTTGCCGACCGCATCGCGTTCAGTCGTCTGAATATTGCTGGCGGTTCGAGTGCATGTGTTTCTGCTGCCGCCGACGCTAATTTACGCGTCAATCGGGCGGGCGAAAAGACGCTCCGTCTGCTAATTATCCCCGGCGCCAATGCGCGATGCAGTGCGGTTGGCGCCGCCTGGATTCTCAGCGAATCAGCGGTTCCGACGGCGTTTGTCGAGTGCGTTCTGTGTCGAGCATGCGCGGCTTCTACGCGGTTCAACTTCCGCGCGAGCTCTGAAAGCTGCCTCAGTGCCGGTCTGTTCCCATCCGAATAGTCATCTGCTTCGCCAGAGTTGGTCCCTGCGGTGTCGCCTGTGATGTGTCGCAATCGGTTCTGAAAGGCTGCCGAATAGCTGCGCGAGCCTGCGGTAACGTTTTTATTTGGTAGCGAGCGGGGTATCGAGAAACTCCGACTGACTAATCGAATAATCCATGTGTGGAGTCCGCCCAGAGGCCGGGTGTTCCCGATGATCTTGTCGAGGCGCCCTGTACTCCGCGCGCTCGCGGCAAATCCATCTTGCGGAGAGTATCTCGCCAATCGCGAGCGGCTATCGATTCGTGACATTACTCGCACCCTGGGACTCGAGCGATGCTCCGCCGACGCGCTCGGTCCCACGCGGCTTCGCCAATGCCACCCGCAGTACCCGGCCCATCACGGCGAGGCCATCCAGTTCACCGATCGCCGCTTCCGCGTCCTCCCCGGTCATCATCTCAACGAAGCCGAAGCCCCGCGAGGTGCCCGTCCATCTGTCCTTGATCACCTCCGCGGCCTTCACGCCACCTACCCGTGCAAAGGTCTCTCGCAGTGCGGTGTCGGACATCTCGAAGTGTATATTCCCCACGTATAAACGCCGGCTCATAGCTTTGCTCCGTACCTGGTGTTGATTCTCAGTCTTGTTCAGTCGTGTTCTTGATGCGCCATGGCTACATAGTCATTGACCACTTTCGCCCAATACGCTATTTCCGATAGGCGCATTCTTCGTAACTCGGTGAGGGAGAACCCGAAGCTGATAAGTCCGATGATTGTCGCGGCTGAGAGAAGTCCGTCGCTTCCTTCTGCGGAGCCGCGCCGTGCGGAAAATTTGCGTTGCCCTCGGCCGCCCCCGATACTTCTGCCTCAAGGGCCAGCACGTCGTCGAGGTCCATTTCCAGTACATCCTCATAGACCAGAGGCTTCCCCTCGATTCGCACCAGCTCCGCAATCAACGCGAAAGACACTGACATCGGTTCGGGGCTCCCGGCCACCGCGCGATGCGCGCGCATCAGATCGCGTCCCTTACCTTTTCGTAGTTCTGCCGTCTTCCCCGACGGTAGTGCTATGCGTCGTCGTTCTTCACTCATCTTCGCTCGCTCCATTGCTCAGTCAGTGTTTCAGGTAAAGTGAAAGCCCAGGTTAGGAGAGGGTGATGGAAGGTATTGTTGCGGCGAAGCGATCTCACGGATTCGACATCAGGAGTCCGGCACCGCACTCCTCCCTGGGCAAAATGACCTTTCAACCGCCCAGGTTGTTGCGAAACTGCGCGAGTTGGTCCACTCCGTTTACCACGTAGATATTCGCCAGCACGTCGTACAAGTGCATTTGGGCACCCGCAACGTAGAGCTCGGAGTGATACACCGTGATAGTCGAGGTCGAATCGACGTTCTCATGTTGTTTGAAGGTGAACGCGCCGGCGTCTTTGAATACTCCGGTCATCAGGTACACTACCGGCAATTCGGCGTTGCGCCCCTGACTGGTGTATTGGGCTAGGCTTCCGCGCACCTGGAAAGAGTGCGACACAAATGGACTTCCCGCCGCCGACAGCACTTCAGGGTATAGCGATGCCCACTTGATCTTCGCCTCGAGCTTTTCTACACCCGCCCAGAACTCCGCCGTTCCCGCCATCCCGAGCGCCTTGTGATCGACCATCCTATGGTGCGGCTGGGCAACTTGAATCTCTTCTGCCCGCCCCAGCAGGCCGGTGCCGTCCATATAGATATTCGCGTTTGTTATCCGATTTACCGATATGTCCATCGCTTGTCCTTGGTCTTCCGCGAATGCGCCTGCAATGGCGCGAGTCCGCGCTGATTATGCGGCTTATTAGGCAGTCTGCGCCGTACTGGTTAATGCGCTCGACGTTCCAAGTGTGGTCAGGAGCGTCGTGTCGATATATACCGTAAAGCTAAGTCGCTCGGCCGGCGGCGGTGGCATTACGTCGATATCGAATACTAGTTGGCCGGCCGCAATCTGGTTGGGTGGATTCTCCGCGGGATTGTAGCTCGAGGATCCGGCGACCAGCGCGCCGCGCTGGATCAACGTGCGGATGAATGCGTTTACACTCGCCAGGATCGCCGTGATCAGCGCGTTGCTGATCGGCTGATCGATAAACTGCAGCATCGCAAGCTGCACCGATTCCTCGATTACATCCATCGTCCGCCGCACACTGATAAAGTTGTCCGGCGTCGTGACCGTCGGGTAGCCGGCCGACCGATTACCCCATACGCGAAGCCCCGTGCCGAACGCGTTGAATACCGTCAAAATGCCCGCCGCGTTCAGGTTGTTCACGTCAGACGCTGCGTCCAGCAGCGACGCATACAATGTAACGTCCGGTCCCAGAATTCCGTTGGCTTGCGTATTTGAGGGCGACCACCAATACCCATTCTGTAGGTCTTTGGCGGCTATTGCCCCTGCCACCCACTGCGAATACGGTCCGACCGCGAGCCGGTTCGCCACCGTTTGCAGCGGTACCGTCCCGTTCAAAGTTGTCCCGGTCGGCACCAGGCCGGTATCGAGAAACGTCTCCTGCGGATAACACAGGATCGCGCGCGTCGAGCCGGTCTCGAAGGCGTTGCCCGCCACTCCCCGGTTTGCGATTGCCGTTGCCGCGGGTGTATTCGGCGGCGAGTCGATCAGCGCCATTCCGCGCAATGTGCTGGCCGTTGCGACCATCGCCGTCGCGATGTCGGCGTTCTGTGAGTATCCCGGCGCGATCAGGAGTTTCGCGAAAAACCCCATCGTGCCGTAGGTAGTCAGTAGTGCCTGCAATCCGGTATAGCCGGAACCGCTGACGCTCCCGATAATGTCCGAATCCTGGACTTTGCCCGGATCGGCGTATCTGAACGATACGATCACCGTCGAACCCGCCGCGATCGCGCCACCTGATATCAACGTCACGACCCCGTTGATCGGATCGGTCGTATAGTCAGTCTGCGCGGTATATGCTGTCCCCGAATAGTAACTGTAACTCGCGAGCACGGCCGTCGTGGCGCCGATCGCGCCGCTGGTCACGCGCGTTATCAGCCCGGTCCGCGCGTCCACCATGTAATCGGTGCCCTGCAGGTACGTGGTTCCCGCCGGGTTACTCGTCAGCACCATCGACGATGCCTGCACGTTGTTATGCACCAGCTGGATCGTGGCCGGCGTTCCGCCGAAGGTGTGCGCTTCCCCCGTCACCGGCGCCGTCGTCGTCGGCATCACGGTCACTTGCGTGACGCCCATATGCCCCAGGTTGATCGCGCCTGCCGCGCTGAATGTCTGCGACGCCACGATGTCACTGGTATGTTTCGTGTTGTCGAAAACGTTTACCACCATGACCTGGCCCGCGCCCTGCCCCAGGATCGCGTTGAGCGCGTATGGAATCGTGTATCCCTGCACCGCCGGCCCGAATTGCGCGGCGGCCTGTGCCGATCCCACCAGCGTCGGTGCGTTTATCCCGGGCACTGCCGCGCTCGCCGGTAATGCCCAGTAAGGCGCCGTACCCACCAGCCCGATTACCGATGACTTCACTACCGTGAGCGGTGCCGGGCCGGTCGCGAGTTCTAGTACTTCGACTCCGTGCAGAAACGATGCGGGCATAAACTTCACCTCGACGGCGCTCGGCCGCCTGTTGCCGTCGTCCTCGATACTCAGTTGGTCGGTGCGGTTGGCGCGATTCCCCCATTCGCGATTGCCATAACTACGTCGGCGTACGTATATGCGATTGTGACTAGGGCGCCCGCCGCGATCGCCCCGCTTGCCGTGCGCCCTACCGTTCCGTTGACCGCGTCCAGCGTGTAGTCGATCCCGAGTACGTAAAGCGCGCCGCTCGTCGGGTTCGTCACCAGCACTGCCGAGAGGTTTCCCTGCGGAAGTTGGATTTGGCCGCTGCCATCGAATGTGTATAATGCCGGCGCCGCATTCGCCGCCGTCACGCCACCCTTTTCCTGGGTGCGCGCGAGGGCGAGCGATGGGTAGTTGTCCGGTGTCGAGGGTTCCACCGCCATCGTGCGGATCGCAAACGTAGTCGCGTAGATCCAGACGCCGCCCTGTTTGTCCCGCTTGAGGAAACGTTCCCGCAACGGGTAGCTCGCCTCGCATCCCGGCACCTGAAACCCGGTCAACGCGGCGCGCACTGCCTCGATCATCGCGTAGGCGCCGGGCGTGCCGCCACCCGCCGGCGCCCCGCCCACGCTCCAGCCGAGGTCGCGCATCATTATCGTGACTTCGAACTTCAGCGTCCGCTCCTGCACGATCGCGGCGCTGTCCATCAGTTTGCCGTAATCCGCGCCCTCATAACGCACCAGCGCGGCGCCAATCCGATGCGTCATTCGATAGGCTTCCGGCTGATCCGGAAAATGCGCGATCTCGATTCCGCTGATCCGCCCGCTCAACTGACTCACCACGGCTGCTTCAATCGTCTCGATATCCAGTGGCGTCGGTGGTGTAAAACTCTGCCCGAGCCACGGACTGTCTAATACGATTGCGCCCATCTGCTCCTCTCGATCCGACTCGCCTGCCGACGCTCGATACGGCTAGCGCGCTTCTCCCGCCAGCTCCTCGAAATAAACCGAATACGTCCGGCCGACTTTGAACTGCTCCGAGGCCAACGCGTCGAGCTCGATCACTCCCGCCGGTGGCTCGGCAAAATACTCGCGGGCCTCGGGCGAATCGTCGACCATCGGCACCAGCCGCGCGCGATGGACCACCCGCCCCGGATGCCAGCTATCTTTCCTTTCCGCCCACATGCAGATGAATTTTACTCGCATCGATTTTTCCTTATGTCGGTTCGTATTCGCGGTTGTGCTGAGTTAGTAACCTTTGAGGGATCCGCGATCGAAGATCCGTTGTGGCAATGCCCCGCTCGCGTCGCCTCCCGCCTGTGTCACTACCGATCCGGGTGCCGCTCCTGGCGCGGCGTTATCGTTCGCCAGGCCCAGCGTCACTTCGCCGCGCGCCACCCGCACTAGTAATTCGACCGCGTCTTCGTAGCGCTTGCGCGCGTCCGCCAGATCGTGCAGCGGCCGCAACGACTGCAGCCGGTACATCGCGATGTCGCAGGCCAGCCGCGCGAGTACCGCCGGAGGATCGGTCAAGGGCAGCGCGAACCGGCTCTCCAGGTATCCGTCGATCTCCGCCGAGGCGTCGCCTAGCGCCTGCTCCAATACCGCCGCGTTCACCGTCGTCTGCGTCGGATCCTCATTACTCAGTTGCACCAGATCGCGATTCGGATACCGGGCCGTCATGTCGTCCGATGTTGCGTAAGCCACAGTTGTTTCACCCTGCGCTCAGTTCGGCCCGCCGCGGTCATCCCGGCCGCTGCGGTCCAGGCGCTTTTCGCGGCTGCCCGTTGGAACCGGCGGCCACTCGTTATTAGTCGCCCGCCTACGACAGATACTCACTCACGATCAGCGTCGCCGTGCTCTTCCAGATGTTGCTGGTCGTCACGCTTGAACTCCCGCCCGCGCCCACCATGAAATCCGCATGCAGCAGTTGCGCCCCCACCTCCTCGAGCGCCGGCGGCACTACCAGGTAAACGTCGTTCGGGCTCGTCAACGCTCCGAACGGCAGGCCGGCATCGGTCTTTATCGATCGCATCGCCGCGCGTGCTCCGCCGTAGTTCGACGGTACGCTCAGGTCCGTATTGCTCGCGTACGCCAGTTGCCACAGGCCCACGCCAGTGTTCGCCCGCCCGTCCACTCCGAAGCGGAATTCACGTCGCGTAAAGACCGCCTCGTCCGTTAGTGTGTTCATCCGCGTCATCGCGTATTCGCGGCGTAATTGAAATATAAACGGCCGTACCGCACGTGACGCGTCCAGCAAAAACCAGTACGGCCCCGATCCTGAAGTGTTGACGTTCGAGGCCACCGCGTCCCGCACGTCGCCCGACGCCCCCATCGGCCCGACCGGATGCGCCGCCGAGAAAAACGGCTGTCCGTCGAAGCCAATCACGCTCGACGGCATCGTCACCGCGTTCTTGATCATCGAGAACAGCAGCGAGTCCGGATGTACCTTTGTGTCCCAGCCCAATTGCTCGATCACCGGCTCGTACACGCCGTATGTATCGTCTTCGATATCGTTGCGGCTGATGCTGATGGTGTCCTCGAAATCCTTGTTCACGATCGTATAGCTATGCGCCTCCAAGGCCTGGATCACGCGCTCCCCTAGCCATTCGCGAAACTTCGTCGTCCGTCCCAGCCACGGGTAGGTCGTTTGACGCGAAGCCGATCGCACTACCGTCGCGATCTTTTCATAGTACGACGGCGGCTTGTCGAAGCCGCGCTGAAATATCACATCGAATCCGGTGAAGAGTGCGGTCAGATTTGCCGTGGTTATTTCCATTGGTTCCTATCCTGATTCCGGGTCACTCGTTTGCAAAAACTGAATGTGATTCGCCCGCGATTGACGCATGCCGTTGCTGATGACTGGATTACTCAGTCATTAGCGCGCGACAATCTGATGTGATACTTAGACCGCCGCCGCTGACTGGTGCCAGAAATCTATCCATACCTGGCCACTCGGATCGATCGCCGCAATTCTGCCCGCTGCACTCCGCGTCGCTGCACCCCAATTGTAATCGATAAATACTGTCGCGGCCGCCGCGATTGCGCCCCCGTTGACCAGCATCAAAAGTCCGGCCGGGTAATCCACCACATAGTCAGTGCCTTCGACGTAAACCGTTCCCCCGCCCGAAGTGCTATGCACTTTGACCTTCGCGACGCCTTCGTGCCCAAAGCTCACGATCTGCGCCGACGTCGCCGCTGGGAACGTTGTCGATTGCGCCACTACCGCCGTCGCTGCGCTGCCGTCGCTCAGCGAAACCGAGTTGTCATCGACCGCGAACGCCACCAGCCCCACCTGTGCTGCGTTAATCGATCCGTCGTTCACCGCGTACATGAACACACCGCGTCGCGCGACGATCGAGATCGCTCCCGCCGCCCCCGGATTGTTTGTCGCGTCTTGCCCGGGGATTCCGTTGCTCACCATTTCGGCGCGCCCGAGAATCTTCAAGCCCGCTACGCTTGCCGCTGGCGTTGCGTTCCCGTTGCCGTTCAGCGCCACGATGCTTCCCAGGTACACCGTCGTGTTCGCTTCAACCGGGTAAACCAGCGTCCTGCCATCATCAGCCAGCTCCGGGGTGTTGCGTGAATTGGTTAATGCCGCCATCGTATATGCCTTTGGCCCTCAGTGCGGATGTGTACTATCTGTTGAATGAGTAGTCGGTTGGATGCGTGCGGCGACACTGACTATTCGGTGTTGCCGAAGAAAACCTCACTCCGATAATTGCGTCGCCGCAGATATTCGTGGGGCTGCAGTCCAAGCCGAGCGCATATGGTCAGCTCGGTGCGCGTCAAGGCGGTACCCGCGTGGCCCCCGTCCCCGCTCGCCTCGTCGCGCTCGTTGCGGATCAGTCGCCCGGCCGCGGGCTCGCCTGCAAAGCCCCCGGCCGTCCCTCCGATAATCGCCGGCTGACGTGCCACGAAATCCTCGAAGCCGCGCAAGTTCGCCTGGCAGTATGCGATCGCCCACTCGCGCTGTGCCGGTATGATCTTGCCGGCCTTCATCGCCGCGTCCACCCGGAGGCCCGCTCGTTCACGCGCACCCGCCGCCCGTAGCTGATTTAGCTCCGTCAGAGCGCTCTCGAATTGTGCGATCGTTACATAACGGGCCGGATCCGCGGTCGTCTCGCCGTCCGCTCCGTGCACGACGCCGCCCGGTGCTGCCGCTCCGGTCTCCCCAGACCCGCGTTCGCTGTCGTGCTTCAGATTGCGTACCTCGGCGAATATCTGTTCCGCGCTCGCCTCTTCGCCGAGTCCGAAAAGGTTGCGTAGTTGCGCATCGAGGTCGTCCATTTCGGCATCCTCTTCGTAGTTCCGCTCTCCCGCGTCGCCGCTGCTGGCTTCTCTATACTGTTCTGACTGACTAATCGCTGCGCCATCTGCTCGCGCCGATATCGCCGTGAGATAGAGATTGGGATTGTTGGTGAGCGCCGCGCGCAAAAGTCGCTGTACTTCGCCGTCATGTGAGTATTCGAATACCGGCGAGATGTAGCGGTATTCCCGCGTCACTACTGCCGCCGCGCCATGCCGGGTCCATTCCACCTCGCCCCACAACGCGCCGTTGCGCACCTCCATCCCGTGTATCCATCCCGCTGCCGGTGCCGGCCGTCCTACTGGCGCCGCGAAATCCGTCGCGTGGTCGTAATCGATCGGTAGTCCTCCGTCCATTCGCAATGCGTCCGTCGCCGCGATTACCGCCGCCGGATTCGACAGGCGAAACGGTCCGCGCCCGTCACGCCCCGCGAAGTCCCCGGCCGGCAGCAGTTCGATCCACTTCGGCGCGCTCCGATGATTTCCGAGCGCCGTTCCGCTCACGCCGATCTCGGATCCCGCGAAACGCTCAGCCCCTCTGATGGTTCCCGTGTCCTTCATCTTCGACAGTTGTGACATAGTTAGTAGCCGCCGGTTAGGGTGAAATGCTTCCTTAGTTTCGATTAGCCACTCAGGTCGCGGCCGAGACTGCGTTTTGCCGCGTGGTTGCCGGCCCTACGATTGGCTCGTTCGCGTCCGCCGCCGGCAGCCCCAGTCGATCCAGCACCGTCTTCTGTGCGATTCGCACTCCGCGGTCGGCCAGCTCCGCGACGATCCTCGCGAATTGCTGGTCGTTCTGGTCGCTTGGCAATACCAACTCGAGCCGCGGATAGCGCTTTTGCGGGCCGGCGTTCAGATCGACAATCGGCCTTACCAGGTCGCGCGTTAGCGTCTCACCCAGGCGCCGCGCGTCTGCTGCCAGGATGTCGCGGCGTACTCCGTCATGGACCTGCGCTGCCGCTCGCGAGCCCGCCCCGCGTGGCAAATCGGTCGTCAGTGTCTGTCCCAGTACCGCCTTGCTCACTTGCCGATCTAGGTATTCGCAAAATCGCTCATAGAGCTCCGCGCTGCCGGTCTGTCGCGCCTCGGTAAATTCGATCAGCATCGAATCCGGTATAATCGCCGCCGCGTCGGTGCCGATATTCGCCACCGCGCTCAGCAGCGATTGCTTGTCGGCGTCCGTCGCGCCCGGCCCGTACTTTCCCAGTCGTAACGGTTGGCCGAATACCTCCGCGAAGGTTACCCAGTCTTTCAATACGTAGTTCTTGAACAGGTACGACCAGCCCGCCGCTCGCGCCAGGCCGCCGCGGATCGGCAGGCCCGACTTTGCCTTCGCGAAGTGCACGATGAACTTGAACGGCTCCAGCGGCGCCGTCATCGGTTGAAAAGCGTTCCACGTTCCGTTGGTCTCGATCGCGCGAGGTCCTGAAACGCGCGACTGGAAGTGAGTATCGCCCCGTTGCTCCGGTGACAGCGGAGACTGCCCTTCGCCCGTGAGCGTTCGTACCAGTAATTGCTCGCCGCTGATCCAGTCGAACAGAAACCAGCGCGGATCGCGCCAAATCAGCCGCACCGGCATCCACTCCCGCCCCGACGTGTCCCAAATGATCTCCGTCGCCGAGAAGCCCTTGCCGATCGCGTCCAGCATATCGAATAGTGCGTCCGCCAGGTTCAGCGTTTTACCCAGCAGGAGGTCCCGCACCATGTCGGCGACGCGCATATCCTCCTCCGCCCCGGACGCTGCCCGCACCGTCAGCTCCAGCCCCGCGATGGTTTCTTTGCGGGTTCCCAGTACCGCCAGGTAATGCAGGTCTTTTTCCTCCATCTCCTCCGCCATCTCGAGGTAAAGAAACGGATCGCCGACTTCCGCCTGCCGCAATATCGCCGATAGTTTCTCCGGCGTCAGTCCGGCCGATGGATGCATCACCGAGTAGATATTGCGGACGCCCGCCATCGTCGGTGCGGCCTGTTCCGCGCGGAGTTGCGCGGTGTCCACTTCGCGTCCGTACGCATCGTACAGTGTCATCTGCATGCTCCCTGATATTCACGCAGGCCGACTGAGTAGTCGGCCGCGAGCGCGCGCGACTATTAACGGTGGGCGGTTAGCCAGTTACCGGATTCGCCGGCTTACCAGGTGCCGGTGTGAAGCCCGAAACGTCCGCGCCGCCTCACGCCGTCGTCGGGTGCGCTCGCCGTCTGAAGTCGGGTCCCGGACGCCTCCACTTCCTCGAAGCGGCTGATCGTCCGCACCGGCTGATACGCGATCTCCGCCACTTCCGTCTGGCTCGCAAAGTACGCGAGCGCTCCCGCGATCGCCGCGTCGCCATGCCGTCGTTTGCCGTCCGCCGTCGTCGTCCGCTGCTCCGGCACCCGCGCGATCCCCTGCTCCATTACCAGCGCGCGATGGTCCGCGAGGATTTCCGCGTCGCGCGGCAGTTCGATCGTTCCGTCCTCAAATGCCGCCTTGTACCGCGGCATGTTCTCGCGATACCACTGCGTCGAAAGCATCACCTGCCGGATTCGCGCGCCGTACCGCTGCATCGCCGTTTCCGCCAGATACTGACCGTTGCCACGCGCGTCCATCGCACCCGCTACGAAGCGCGGCAGCCGGTCCGCGACGTAAAACAGCACCTGCTCCTGTTGCCGAAACGGTATATTGCGCAGCTCGATTACGAACGGCGTCCGCCGCATCGTGCTGTCCGTTATCTGCAGCGGCCAGATTACCGTCAGGTCGCCCGAGCGCCCGAAATCTTCGCCTACGAACGATCTCGCGTGCGGTTCGAGCCGCGCCAGTTGCGGGCCGATTTGCTCCGCGCAAAATTCCTCCGCCACCCGCATTCGCTCGCTCTCCGGGCGTCCGCCGAACTCCGCCGGCATCTCCCACCGGATTACCGGCGCACCCTCGCGCATTCGTCCCTCGATCAGTACCGACGACAAAAACGCCCCCCCGCTCGCCCGCGGGATGCAGCGCAGCTCCTCGTCCGCCTCCTCGCCGTATTCCTCGAAGGTCCTCGTTCGCCATTCCGCTTCGCCGGCGCTCGTCCACTCGCGCCCCAGTTTCATGCAGATCCGATGGTACAATCCGTCGTCGATCGCCTCCTCCAGCGTCACCCGATGAAGTGAGTATGGCCGCCGCCCCGCCCGAATCTCATTGACTAGTTCATTAAATGCGCTCGCCGCTCCGTTGTGCGTTGACATTACGCGCACGCATCCGCCCCACATCGTGAACGCCAGCGCCGCCTTCAGCAGACCCTTCAGATCGTCGTGAAACGCCGCCTCGTCGATCACCGCCCGGCCCTGCTTGCCGCGTAGATTCGACGGCCGCGACGACAACGCCACGATCTTGTGCCCCGAGCTGTAGCGGATCCGGTACGCGAGGATGTCGCGCCGTTCGTCATCGATCGCGATCTCCTCGATCTCCTTCGCCGCCTTGTTGAATTGCCGGCTCCACGCCGCCGCGGTCTCGATAAATTCCTGCGCCATGTCCCGGTTGTAGCCGAGATACCACGTGTCCATCCCCCGGTGCGCCGACGCCTTCAGCGCACTCGCTGCCGCCTCCGTCCACGTCAGTCCGATCCGCCGCGACTTCTCCGCGACCTTCACCGGCGATTCGTCCGCCAGCCACCGTATCTGGTACGGCAATAGTACGTCGGCTCCGCCACTGTGTTGTCCGTTTCCGGTTGCGCCCATTACTCAGTCGCTCCGTTGCTTGCTTAGATTGTAATTTGCATCAGGATTCGTTTGATTTGCTCCGCGCCCGCCTCGGTCAGCCCGCGCGCCTCCGCCTCCACCACCGTCCGTTGCGCCGCCAGTATGTGCGTGCGCATCTCCGCCGCGAATTTCTGCTGCGCGATCGACGCCCGCGCCAGCGTCGCCACCGTCCGCGCCAGCGCCGCCAGGTTTACCTCACTGAGATCGGCCCCTTTCAATTCCACCAACAGGGTAAACAGATGCTCTTGCACCAGCCGCATCAGCGTGTGGTTGATGTCGGCTTCGTCGCCCCCGTTCGCCTCCACCACCGCTTGCGCCTGTTCCGTCGCCCGCCGCACCGCCTCTATTTTGTCGTCCAGCTTCAGCGCGTGATGCCGCACCGCCACCGTCGCGATCTGGCAGTCATTCGACGCCAGCCACCGTTTCAGTTCCCGGTAGTTGCCGAACTCGTGTTTCGCGATTCGCTCGTCAAGCTCTTTGCGTATTTCTGTCGGCAAATGACCGATCGTATGTGGTGGACGCCCCCGTGGACGCCTCCGGCCCGCTTCCATTGGCACCCTGTTCACCAGTACTTGCGCGGCCGCGCGACTCCCGCCGGCGCCGTCAGCGTGTATTCGACTACATCCACCCCATGCGCCGTCAGTTTCGCGAACCAGGTCTCGGTGTCCTCGCCCTCGACTTCCACCAGTCCCAGGTTTCTCAGGTAATCGATTTCGCGCCGCACCGTGCTCGCCGACATCGGCAACCGGATATCGTGCAGCACCCGCCACACTATATTTTCCGACACCGCGATCGGCCGCCCCGCATCCAGTACGCGCAATATCCGCCACCGCGCCTCTTCGCGCTGCTTCTGTTCCAGGTCAATCGTTCCGCCGCTCATGGCGTCGCCTCGGTTACCGGTAGCATCCGGCCGCCCCGCTGATACATTCGGGCGCGCAGATCCGCGATCTCCGCGCGCACTTCCGCCCTCATCGCGTCGATCTTCGCCTCCAGCGTATTGCTGAAGCGGATCCAGTCTTCGCGCCGTACATATTCCACCGGCATCGTCGCCTTTAATTGCATCAGCTCACGCTCGAGCGAATGCGAGAAGTCGCTGCCTTCGCGTTTGATTTCGATGATTCGCTCGCCCAGTTCCTCCTCGTTGCGCGTCAGCAGCCACCTGATCGCCCCGAGGTTGAGTCCCACCAGCGTCACGAACGAAAGCGCGAAGGTTGCTACTGCTTCCCAGCTCATCATTGTTCTTTTACTCAGTTGTGATCGCGTCTCGTTGTGAGTAATCGGTTTCGGATCGCCACTGCGCTATTCGGGTTCCGATGATTGTTTCAGTCGCACCGCCGCCGACATCGACAGCAGCACCGTCGCCAGGCCCGCGCCGTACGCCGCCGCGTCGGTCGCGCTGAAATGCCCCAGGTTGAAGACCGCTGCGCCCCAGAAGCCGATATATGCCGCCGCCCCCGCCACCCCGACGATCCGCGCCGCGTCGTACGTCAGATTGTCCTTGCCGGTCAGCGCGTCTTGCACCCACTTCATAAAGGAACTCGCCACCCGCCTGTATCGATGACCAGTTCATCGATAAATATTGTTGGTCCATTACCCAGTACAGTTTGTTTGTTTAATGCCTTACGCTGTCCCCTTAACCGTGATCGACTCGCGTGGACCCGCGCTTTCCGCCCCGAAGGGGCCGGCCGATTACTCACTGGCGGACGGTACTCGCCGCGGTCACCCGCACGCTGTCCCCGGAACTGTCGCGTGCGCCTGGCAATACACCGGTTCATACACCGGCACGTGTACTTCCACCGGCACCGCCGGCGCCGACAGAAATGGCGGGGAGAACGCGCAGCCGACGAGCGGTACTAGGATCAGCGGGAGGAGGCGCGTCACCATCGTCCCAGCTCCGGTCCCTGCGCGTTTCCCCATTCGATCGCGCCCTGGCAGCCCGCCGGCACCGGCGCATTGCGTTCCGCCTGCGCGCGCGCGACCTCCGCCTTCATCGTCCGCGCCGCATTGGCGGCGGTACTGGCTTCGCGCTGCGCCGCCTCCTGCTCCGCGGCGTTCATCTGGTCTTGCAACGCGCCGATCGCCGCGTTCTGCCGTGCCACCGCCGTCGCCATCGACGCGTTCTCCGCCCGCAGCGCCGCCGCCGCGTCGCCCAGCGCCGTTACCTGCGCCCGCGCGCTGTCCCTTTGATGGACCAGCACCGCGCGATAGATCAGCGCCGTCGCCACCATCGCGATCAACGCGATCAGCTTGATGTTCTGGAGCATCGCGCCCACTAGCATCGTCGTTATTTCCCCGCTCGCGCGCGCGCACCGATGGACGGCAGGCTTGCGCGACGCGCGCCAATGTCCGCTTTGCGATCTTCCGCATTAGTCACTTGCCGACCGCCGCCAGCGTCGCCGCATGGCTCTCAACCGCCGCCGCGACCGTCGCCGCGCCATGCTCATCGACCGCCAGCGCGTGCTTGCCGATCGCGTCCGCCAGTTTCGCCACCGCCGCCGCATGCGCGCCGATCGCCACCGCATGCCGTTCGGTTCCTGCCACCGCCGCCGTCTTGCCTGCGCCCATCGCCCCTTCGAGCGCCGACATCCGCGCCTCCAGCGCGTGAATCATCGCCAGCAGCGCGCTCGTAACCTTGCTGCCGAACAAGGTTCCCAGCACCAGTCCGCCCGCCGCGACCGCGACATATCCGGCCAGATTCGTGTACACCATGGTTTCGTCCTCCGCTGTTCGCGCCGGCTTCCGGTCCGGCCTGACTCTTTGTTGTTGATTCGCGGCGCCCCGCGCCGCCCGTCGATTCGCGACCCCGCGACCCGCTGCGCCCCTTCCGCCCGTTGGTTTGCGACCCCGCGACCCGCGGCGCTCGTTCGGCCAGCCCGTCTTCGCCGTGACGCCCGCGGTCACCATCGCCGCCAATCGGCACTTCGAGCCTCTTCGCGCGCACGCCGCTCACCCGTATGCGCGATTCAGCCACCCGTTCAGAAACTCATTGGCCCCGCCGCCGGGGCGACCCGTGCTCGCCGCCAGCGTCCGGTAATAACCCGCCGCCTCCGATCGCAGCGCCGCCATCAACGCAACCTGATTCGCCGCCGGCGCCGCCGTCCGCGTCGCTTCGCCGATCAATCCGTCTTCATCCACCCGCTTGCCGCACGCCCGCAGCGCCCGTTGCAGGCAACGCGAGGCGTGCTCAGGCCCGATATTCACCGCCAGGTCGAACAATTTCGCCCCAATCGGTCCCGGCAGATCGGAGTAATGGTAACGCCGCCACCAGTCGCGAAAGTAAATCGCGATCGCACCTTCACGGGTCAGCCCGGCGATATCCACTTGTGGGTATTCGCGCTTGCTGATCCCGAAGCTGGTCTCGCCGCCGGGATCACTGGGATTGCTGGAATAGCCGCCTTCGTTTGCGAGTACCCGATCCACTGCGCGCGCGAATGCCGGCGGATAGCTATCCGCCGTAACTGAGTTTGTAATGGTCACCGCACATAAACTAATAAATGGGGATCATACCGCCAAGGGTGAAATACTTCCAAAAAGTAGTAATTGGGCCATTTGACGGGGAGCGCAGCCGCGCTGCGAATGAGAGTGGCCGGATGCGGCCCGCGAGGCCGACGACCGCTGCCTCTGCATCGTCGAGCGGTTACCGTTGGCCGCGAGCGTGGACGCCGCAATGGCGAAGGGCTACAGTCGCCGAGACTGACCGCGTGCGCTCGCGATTAGCGTGTCGATACGCTGATTCGGCGCTAGCGCGGCATTTGCGGAGGATATATCGCGATGGCAAATTTGCTCGAGGGGAAGTCTGCTTTGATCACTGGCTGTGGCAGTGGTATCGGTCGCGCCGCTGCCCTCGCGTTTGGACGCGCTGGCGCCATCGTCACCTGTGCCGACGTCGATCAGAAGGGTGGCGACGCGACCGTCGCCCTGATTCGCGAGGCCCACGGCAAGGCCGAGTTCGTCCGCGCCGACGTGACCGACCCCAACCAGGTGCAGGCGCTCATCGCGCATGTCGTGACCGGCCATGGCCGCCTCGATTGCGCCTTCAACAACGCCGGCATCGAGGGCGACGTGATCGAACTCCACGACGCTTCCGAGCGCAATTTCGATCGCGTTATGGGCGTCAACGTCAAGGGCGTGTGGCTATGTATGAAGTATGAGATCCGCCAGATGCGCAAGCAGGGCGGCGGCGCGATCGTCAACACCGCCTCGGTCGCCGGCCTGTCGGGGTTTCCCAGCCTCGGCATTTACGTCGCGAGCAAGCATGCCGTCGTCGGGCTTACCAAGTCCGCCGCGGTGGAATGCGCGCAGGTCGGCATTCGCGTCAATGCGGTTTGTCCGGGACCAGTCGATACCCCGATGATGGAGCGGATCGCGAGTAACGAGGGCCAGCCTGGGCGCAAGGATTTCGAGGCGATCGTTCCGATGCGCCGCTACGCCGCGCCCAGGGAAATCGCCGAGACCGTCGTCTGGCTGTGTTCCGATCAGGCCTCATATATCACGGGCGTCAGCCTGCCGGTTGACGGTGGACTGGTCGCGACCTGACGGGCCGACCGCACGGATGCAAGGGGTGCGCGCGCGCGATCGCGGCGCGCGGTTAGCGACGCGCGCTTTAGATTGGCGCCGCGGCTGCTATTGCGGAGGCTGTGGAAGCCGCGCTTCGCGATGAGTCTGGGTGCGCCGAGCCTCGGCCAATACCTGGTACACGCGGCGCACCGTACAGCGCTGCGACCGCGCGATGTCTTCGATGCTGACTCCGCTCGCGCGCAGTTCGACGATCTGAATTCCCCGGGCGGTCGGATTCGGTATCTCTATACGATCACCGCCGAACCCTTTGGCGAGCGTTAAAGCGGCGTCATAGCCGACCGTTTGGCTCAGCGTGTCGCCGGGCCCCGGCTCGTGCGGCACATACAGCCGAAGGCCGCCAAACGCCGCGATCAAACGCGCCGCGGCGTCGGTCCCGATCATATCGACCAACTCTTTGAGCAAGGCGCCGCGCGCGCTGATTGCGAGCCGCGTGGTGCGCGGCACCGGGTTGACACTCGAGGCGATCACAGTCGTCCGCGAGGGTCCGCTCACGTCGTTGCCGCGCACGGTTGCGCGGCCGTCCGGGCTGAAGGCCGTGGCCGCTTTGCCTTGGAAATTTCGCGCGGGATCGAAGCTCGTCCGGCTCTCCGGGGGCAACGTATTCCCGCGCTGTGTGGTCGGTCCCTGCGCTTCCATTTATATCGCCTCCCGCGCCGTCGCCGGTTCCCGCGCATGGTCGCGGAGGTCCCCGGCGAGTTGATTGAGCAACATCGCGAATCCCAGGTCGTCGCGCAGTCTGCGCTTGACCGCCGTGCAGGCGTGAATCACGCTCGAATGGTCGCGTGCGAAGGCGATCCCGATACGCGGAAATGACGGCTGCCCGGTGCCGGTCGCAGCCGGCGTGGAGTTCGTCGCACGCCATCGGCGCACCGCCATTTCGCGGCTCAGGTACATCGCCACGTGCCGTGCGCAGGTCACCTGCCGGCGCCGGCTCGGTGATACGATGTCGCGCACGCTCAGGTTGAAGGCGAGCGCCACAGTCTGCTGAATTTCGCGAATCGAGATGCCTCCAAAGGTGTCGATCGATATCATCGGGAGCGCTCCTTCACGTTAAATATCTTTCCGCATTGAATGCGCGACGGTCGCCATCGTCGGCTTCGCGCGGGCGCATTTATCGACCGCGATCGCGTCCAGCGCCATTTTTGTGTCGCTGCCGAGGTCGTCGCTGGCGGGCCCTGACAGGCTTCGCGAGGTGCCGAAGCGAGACCCCGAACGACTGTGCGCACGGTTATTGCCGCATGGCGTCTCTCCGCTTGGAATTTCACTACAGTTGGAATAATTTACGCAATCGACGCCAAAAAATCTGAACTGTAGGATAGTCGCTTGCTTCGAGGCGCGTGGCTTGCATAGTTTCTTACTGTGATGCGGTTCCATTATAAAAATCAGCAGCTCCGCGCGTCGTCTGATCTTGATATTCCTGTTTCGCGGGCCTGCGTTGACTGCAATAAACGAGCGAATAGGATGATATAGTCACTCATAAATTCTTTTGGCTATTTAACTACGATGCTGGACTTAGAGCGCGATGAGACCGATAGAACAACCATTTACTCTTGCGCCCTTTGAGCCACCCATGAACTCTTCTCAATGCTACGAGACGATCATGGTCGCCAAATTTATCCCACAGTAGGAGAATTATGTCAACCACTTTGGTAGATGAAGAATTCCGGCGTCGCCTACGGCTCATCATGCAGCAATTCGGCTCGGTCGCTGATCTCGCGCGCGCCGTCGGGGTTTCCGACAACGCCATCTACAAGTGGGTCTCGGGCCGCGGACAGCCGAGCATGATGAGCCTGGTCAACCTCTCGAAAGCCGCCGGCGTGTCGGTCGAATGGCTCGCGACCGGCCGCGGCGCGCCAACCAAATCGCGCTCAGAGGTTCAGATGGCGGAACCTGCCGACGCGATGGCGCCGTCGCGCCATGCGCTCCGCAACGTCAACGGACGCGGCGCGATTCAGAATCCGCAAATCGTCGATTACGTCAGCTTCCAGCCCGAGTGGCTGGGGCGTGCGCTCAACGTCGATTCGCGCAACATGGCGCTGGTCGAAGTGATCGGCGACTCGATGTCGCCGACGATCGACGAGGGTGACCTGGTGCTGGTCGATCTACGCGAGGCGCGCTTTCGCCACGACGGCGTTTACGTCATGCGTACCGGCGGCGATCTGGCGGTCAAGCGGCTGCAGCGCCAGCCCGACGGCAACCTGCTCATCCGCAGCGACAACGCGGCCTACGAGTCGGCGACCGTCAAGCCTGACGAGGTCGCCCTGCTGGGACGGGTAGTGTGGATCGGGGGCCGCCTGTAACGCAAGGTTGCGGATTAATTCGCGGGAATTAAAAACGGCGAGAGGACGAAATGACCTCTCGCCGTTTGAGAGCGAGCCGCGCGGACGCCGCTGTTCAGCAGCCGGAGGTAAGCGAAATCGGCGTGGGAGAGAAATTGAGGCGCAGATTCGGTCCGATGGTCGAGTCGCCTTCGCAGATCAGCGCGCCGTTGACGGTGACGCCGCTGCCGAGCGTGCATCCGGTGTTCTCGGATTCGATGGTGCCGTTGAGCACGGCGGAATTCTGCACGTTCAGAGAATTGTTCGTGATGTAGACGTTCTGCGGCTGGAGTCCGCCGGAAAGCAGGATGCGCGCGCCGTAGCCCAGCGTGAGACCGCTGTTATTGAGAACGACCACCTGGTCGTCCTGTCCGCCGGAAAGGATCAGAGTGCCCGAACCGCCGATCGTGATGCCGCCGTCCACGTAAATCACGTTCAGGCCGCCGGAGACAGTGTCGGTGACGGTGAAGGATTTGCTGGCCGCAACGTTAATCGACGAGAAAGACTGGGTGTACACCTGGTCCCACGCCGCGCACTCGAAGGTTTCCTCGTCGCTCTCGGCCTGTTCGAGATTGGCAAGATTCGCGCTGCTGCCGTCGGTGCTCTGGCTGGCGCAGCTCGCGCCCTTGCCGAGATTGATCGTGCCGCCGCTGTCGGTGGCGCATTCGCCGAGCACGGCAGTGTAGTTGCCGATTTGCAGGACGGTTCCGCCGTCGTTGTCGGCGACGACATTGCGCGAGTAGACCGAGTTGCCGCCGAGCGTGACGTTGCCGTCGTCGGTGCCGATATCGCCCGGGGTGCCGCTGATCACGGCGACGTTACCGATGGCGAGGCTGCCGAAGTCGGTCATGATGCCGAAGTTGGCCACGGCGCCGATCGTGGTTTGCGCGCGCGCCGCCGCCCCCATTGACGCCCACGAACTGATAGCGAGCGCCGCTCCTGCCAGAATCAAACGTTTTTTCATTTTCTCCTTCCCAAGGTTAGTAGTTTGGGTATGCGGAAATTCTTTAGCTAAATTTGCCTAACATAGCAAGCTGTTTCATAATAGATCTTGTAATTTGTGGTGTAAGGGTTGTGTAATGCCGATTCTGAATCAATCGTAAGTTACGACCGTAAATTATCACCAGATTGTGATTATAGTGTGACGCGCAGCATGATGGGGTAGCCGGGGCGACGATCATCTGGCCGGAATCGAACCGGACGGACGGCGGACAGCGTACGCGGCACCGCGCCGCAGCCGGATGAGCCGCGGCCGGCCCGAGGAGGTAGGACGGAGCGCAAAGCGAGTGCCTGCGACTTGATTTGGCGCCATATATCGCGCGGAACCAAAACGTAGCCGGGGGCGCGTCGCCGAGCAGTCAAGAGCCGCGACGCCTGAACTGAAGTCAGTTTGAGCAATGCTTCGCGTGTGTTGCTAACTCTTAGATAGCATAACCACAACAAACAGTTGACAGCGCGATCCGCCTCCGGTAGCGTCTCGAAATAGTCGAACCGCGCGCGCAATTGGTCGCCTCGTCGAGCCTAGTTGGGTAATCGTCAGTTGAAAGACGCGCACGCGGCGTTCCGCACCGGGACGGGGTCGCATCGTTCACATCTACCTCGCATACCTGCACCGTGAAGGAGGGGACGACCCCGTCCCTCCTTTTGAGGCGGGCGCGATCCCCGGCACGAAGCCCAGTGGTCGCAGAGCGCAAAACCTATAGCCTTTTGAAACCTTTGAAAGGTTTCAAGCTTCCCACAGTGAACAGTCACTTTTTTCAGGGCGAAGCCCGCAGGTGTTACAAAAGGGAAGTCTGAAACCTCCTGAGGTTTCAGTAAATTATAAGTTTCGAGTTGCTTGACAACTCTTTCCCCCTCCGTCGCGCGACGCTTGCCGTGGCGCGCGGTCCGCGAGATTATCGGCTTCCGCGACGCGCTCAAATCCCGGAGGAGACGATGGCCTACACGACACTGCTCTACGACAAGCTCGACCGAATCGCGAAGATCACCCTCAACCGCCCGAAATATCGCAACGCGCAATCGACCGCCATGCTGAAGGAGCTCGACCGCGCCTTCGCCGAGGCCGCGGAGGATCGCGAGGTGCGCGTGGTAATCCTGGCCGGCGCCGGCGATCATTTTTCGTCGGGCCACGATCTGGGTACCCCGGACGAGCGCGCCGATAAATCCAGCTATCTAAATACGCGCGGCCTTCCGAACCGCCATTGGAAATCGTGGGAGGTGTTTCTCGACAACACGCTGCGCTGGCGCGACCTGCCGAAGGCGACCATCGCGCAAGTGCAGGGCTACTGCATCTTTGGCGGGTACATGTTCGCGTCGGCGATGGATCTGATCGTGGCGGCCGACGACGCGATGTTCCTGCCGTCACTCACGCAGTATTTTTCCGCGCCCTGGGACATCGGCGCGCGCAAGTCCAAGGAGGTGCTTTTCCAGAGCCGTTTCATCGACGCGCGGGAGGCCGAGCGCCTCGGCCTGGTCAACCAGGTGGTGCCGCGCGCCGAGCTTGAAAGCGCGACGATGGCGCTGGCGGCGAAAATCGCCGAGAGCGACGAATATCAGTTGCGGATGGTCAAGTTTGCCGTCAACCAGGCGCAGGACGCGATGGGCTTTCGGACGTCCGTGCGCAATTCCCACTCGCATCATTTTCTCGCGCGGATGCCCGCCTATATCAAGTGGGATCAGGGTGAGGACACCAAGGTGCGGAGGCTGCCGGGGGTCGAACAGGCGATCAAGAAGATGACCGGCGACAAGCATTAGTCAACTGTGAATACTACTTTGATATTGGACAGGAGAATAAAATAAATGAGTACCGCGGAAAACAAAAAACTCATTCTGGACGCCTTCACCGCATGGGCGCGCGGCGACGGCATGGCATTCTTCAACCTGCTCGCCGAGGACGTCCGCTGGACGGTGATCGGCAGCACGCCGGTCTCGCGCACCTACGCGAGCCGCGACGCCTTTGTGGAAGGGGCGGTGAAACCGCTGACGGGAAAGCTTGCGGGGCCGATCGTGCCGACCGTCCGCGACATTATCGCGGAAGGCGACAAGGTGGTACTGCAATGGGACGGGCGCTCGTCGGGCAAAAACGGCACGATCTATCATCAGACGTATTGCTGGGTGATGCGGATGGAGGGCGGCAAGGTCCGCGAAGGGACGGCCTATCTCGATACCCAGTTGATTGGTCAGATCTGGGACTAGTCATTCGCCGGCGCAAATAAAAAGGGGCGCGGACGGTGGTCCGCGCCCCTCAGTCAAGCAAGCCGTATTACTCAGTCCGCGTGTCCGTTGCGCACCAGCATGCCCGGGGTCGCGCCCGTGCATTTGCCCTCGGCGAAGGTCTCCTGACCGTTGACGATAATCGAGCGGTAGCCATGGGCGCGCTGTACGCGACGCCATTCGCCGCCCGGGAAATCGTGCGCGATTTCGCCGACCCAGTCGGGATCGACGTCGAGGCCCTTCAAGTCGTACACCACGACGTCGGCATGGGCACCCTCGCGCAGCGTGCCGCGATTCTTGAAGCCCGCCGCGTGAGCCGGCAACGCCGACAGCCGATAGTGCGCCTCTTCGAGCGTGATCTTCTGCTCGTCGCGCACTAGCCAGCGCAGGAAATCCGTCGTGAACGCGCCGCCGGTGAAGAACTTGGTATGCGCGCCGCCGTCGGAAACGCCGGGGAAAGTGTAGGGCGAGTCGTTGATGATCTCGGCCATGTAGTCCGCGTTGATCCCGCGGTTGGGGCCCAGGAACTCCGCTTTCAGGTTGGTCGCGAGCGAGAGATCGAGCATCACTTCCACCGGATGCTTGCCTTCTTCCGCGCCGATTTGCCCGAGCGCCTTGCCGACGTATTTCTCGAGTTCTTCGTGATTATCGACCCACTGAACGATGAGATGCTTCGGCGCGCCACCGACGCCCGCCTGCAGCGCCTTGAGGCGCCGGTCGGCTTCGTCGGTCTCGCGGACGACGGCCTTGCGCAGTTCGGGATCGCGCATCTTCGCCATCTTCTCTTCGGTCGTGCCGGTGGTCAGCGCGCGCCACGCCGGGCTCGCGTCGTAGAGGTTCCAATGTTCGAGCGTGAACGCGAAGCCGCTGCGCACCGTCGCCGCCTGGCCGTAGATCGGCAGGCCCTTTTGGCGCGAGCGGGCGATCCACCGCATGCTCCGTCGATGGATCTCGGGGTCGGTGCGCGTCGGCACGATGGCCTGGTAGAGAATCGGGCGCTGCGCAACTCCGGCGAGCGTCTCGATGAAGTGGAGATCGCGGCGGACGTCATCGGTGCCCTGCGTGATCTCCATGAAGCCCTCGTCGCGGGCCCGCAGCACGCGCGCGAGGTTGAAAATGTCCTCGTCGCACATGGTGTCGGTGACCATCGGCGAGCCGTCGAAGTCGGCCTGGATCGAGTCCTTGCCGAGGCGCTGAATCGAAAATCCGCACAGGCCGGCGTCCATGCCCTCGTCGAGCAGGCGCGCCATCTCGGCCCGTTCTTTCTCAGTCGCCACGCGCGACTTGGCCGCCTCCAGCCCCATCACGTAGGTCATCAGCGACGCGGTCGGCATATACTGAATACAGTTGACGCCCT